>N._albigula_661_foregut__coassemble_8_pt1 | contig 34857 bp, 11 predicted proteins | sample N__albigula_661_foregut__metabat2_high_PE_002 | metagenome-assembled genome bin N
CGAGCGAAACATTGATATATTTTTCGCCGACCTTGACGCTGACATTTTTCTGCTCGTCGCCGAAATTGCCGGCCACCACCACATATTTGTTTTTGGCAGTCTTGCCCACCAGCACCGGTGTGCGTGAGTCGCCTGTCGGCTGGAAGCCGATTATTTTGGTACCCTCGCCGATAAAATGGCTGTAGTGCTTATATGCGAACCACTCGGGGACATATTCGAAAGTGCGGTTTGCAGAGTTGACACGCACAAGAGCGTTCTGCTTCCATCCCCACGCGCTTTCACCGCGGTCGCACAGCACGAGATTCCAGTTCACATAGTCAGAGCAGCCATTGCCGAGATAGTGGTTGATCAGATGGAAAGTGTGCTCGGCGGCCCTCCAGTTCATGGAGCCGTTTCCACACTCGCTCTCAGTGCTCATGTATTTATATGACGGATATTTCTTTCGGATGGCCGGCAGAATCTGTCCTCCCTCCCACTGAAAGCCCACACCCTTGATATTGTCGGGCATACGCGGGTCGGACAGAAGACCGTCGACATGGTCGTAGCGATTGGTGTTGAATGTGCCCAGATACAGGTCCACTCCCGGATTCTTACGCTTCAGTGTCGGCGCCAGATATTCCATATTGAATCTTACAATGTCGTCCGACACCCACGGACAGCCGGGATAGGGAGTGTAGCTGTAAGCTTCATTCTGATACATCACCATGCCTATATTCACGCCCTGCTGCTTATAAAGGTCGATGAATTTCGAGAACATATCGGCATATGACTGAAGATATCTCGGATCCTGAATCATGAAGCTCTGCACAGCCATGCGTCGCGGGAACCGCTTCTTGTCCGGGTTGACCTGCTCGTTGACCGAACGGTCCGAGTCGCCGTAGAGCAGATGGTCCAGTCTCGGGTCGAGGTCGCTGTGCTTGCTGCTCTGCACGGCATAGTGATTGTTGATCTTCATCCATGCCGGCGGACTCCATGGCGAAACCCAGAATGTCATATCCGGGCAGTATTTCTGCGCGGCGCGGATATAGGGAATGATGGTCATCAGGTCGCGGTCGATATTGAAATACTGCAGGTCAAAGTCACCCTGGACATCGCTGCATGAGTACCAGTCGAGCGCATAGTCGTTGGCGTTCATCGAGATACGGCCCATTGAGAATCTCAGTTCACCGTCGGGCGAGAAGGCACGCTTCAGAATCTGGTCCTGCTCGTCGCGTGTCAGCATGCAGAGCGCACGCCAGTCCTGCTCATTGAATGTCGTGCCCCAGCGGTTGAATGTCACGATGGGGTCGGCCTCGTTGCTGTCCACCTTGTCGGCGAATTCCGCACCGGCCTTTGCATTGACAGCCTTCCCTTTCTGCCAGCGGTTGGTGTCGGTTGTGATGTAGGTCTCAAATTTCTGGGCACCACTGCAGAGTGCGGAGGCTGCAACAGCCGTTGAGGTTATAAAATATACAAGAGAATTTCTTTTCATAATCTTATTTTGACGTGTAGTTCAACTAATCTTATTTTGACGTGTATTTCAACGATTCTTTCAACGGTTCTTTCATCAACGGGTGTTTCTTCATGTCGGGTCCGAAGTAGAATCCGGGTTCGCAAGGCTGGTTGTACGCCACATTCTGGTTCGCCGCACTGACGCGGTAGACCGGGTCGGCCATAAATGTCGGGAATCGGTGACTGGTGGTGTGCGGTGTGACATAGAGGCGTAGCGCCGAGCTGTCTTCCGTGCGCATCAGCACCTCTTCGCGCCAGTCGCCGAGGATATCGGCGGCAATGCACGGATTGCCTTTCGTGCCGTTGTTCCACATGCAGCCCTCCATTGTGAAGACGGGGTTGCAGTTGCCGGTATTCCAGTCATATTTGCTGATTGTGTTTCCGTCGAGCATCTCCCGCAGCAGGTCACCGTCCCACCACACGGCCATATTCACAGGCACACCGGCCTTGATTTCGCTGATGAAACCCTGCTGGGGTGAAATGATCTCACCCTTGAAGCTGCGCACACCGCCCGAGCACGGAGACCAGACTTCGACACCCTCGTGGAAGGGGTCAATATCGGCGGCCATGCAGCGGCCTATGTCTTTGTTGCTGGGATATTGCAGGATCACTTTGCCTGTGGCTGCATCGCGCAGTGTCGAACCATCCTTGCGGTTCTCATGACATGCCCATACATAGTACTTCTCGTTGTTGACATCCGAAAGCAGATGAATGGCGTCGCCATGGTACATTCCTGTGGAATACAGTCCGGTTCCATCATGGTCGAGAGTCATCTGGCCGTAGATTATCTCATCGCAGCCGTCTCCGTCGACATCAGCGACGCGCAGGTTGTGGTTGCCCTGTCCGCCATATGCTTCGTTGCCGGGTTTGTCAGAGTCAAATAGCCAGCGCAACTTGAGTTCCTTGCCATCCCAGTCGTAGGCGGCGAGCATTGTCTTGGCGTAATATCCGCGGCACATCACCACCGAGGGGTGGACTCCGTCGAGATACGCCACACATGCCAGGAATCGGTCGCTGCGGTTGCCGTAGCCGTCACCCCAGTCCTTGACATCGCCGCGGGCGGGCTGGAAGGGCACCGTAGCCATCTCCGCGCCGGTCTCGCCGTTGAAGACCGTGAGATATTCGGAGCCGAACAGAATACGGCCCTGCATGTTGCGGTAGTCAGCGCGGCGGTCGCCGATCACTTTACCCTTGCCGTCGACGGTTCCGTCGCCGGTCTTGACCACAAATTCGGCTTTGCCGTCGCCGTCAAAGTCGTAGACCATCGGCTGGATGTAGTGTGCTCCCGAACGGACATTCTCGCCAAGGTCTATTCTCCAGAGCTTTGTGCCGTCAAGCCTGTAGCAATCGAAATATGTAGGCCCCGTAAATCCGTTGTGCGCATTGTCGTGCGAGTTGGTCGGATCCCATTTCAGTATGATTTCGTACTCTCCGTCGCCATCGACATCGCCGACCATGGCATCGTTGGCCGTGTAGAAATACTCCTTGCCAAACGGTTCAACCCCGAGTCCCGGTTTGTCTATCGGAATCTCAAGATAACCGGTCGGTGCCTTGGCGGGCAGAGTGTAGCTGCCCGTATCCTTGCTGCCGACAGCCTTGACCGTATAGACGGCAGCTTTGTCCGACTTGTTTTTGTCGATATAATATGTCGCGCCGTCGAGCGGCTTTGCGTTCAGTTTCTTGTTGTCGCGGTAGATATCGAACTTCTGGCCGGCCTTGTCGCTGGTGAGCAGACGCCAGCTAACGGCCACCTCGTCGGGCGACTGGCGGACGGCCACGACACCCCTGCCGAGCTTCTCCATCTGGATCTTGTCCATGTCATAGGCCCCCTGTGCAAATGCCAGTGATGCCGTCATTGCTAAAAGAGCAGTTGTCTTGAATTTTTTCATGATGCGATATGTCGATGATTTTTTGTCATTGGGTCGTGCAATTATACTCGATGTGCGACCTGTAATTACTCCACAAAGTTATTATTATACATATGAGGTATGTGAAATAAATCGTTTAAACTTGTCATTATTACAGTCATCGATTGAGGTGAATGAAAAATGTCCCCCTTGTTGACTAATTTGTCTCCCCCTCGTTGCCGGTGTCCGCTGAATTTATTTCGAGAGAGATTTCTGACTTCCCGGCTGCGCGTTCACCTTTCATATATTCACTCGGTGTAACACCTGTCTCTTTCTTGAATATTGTGGAGAAATACCTCCTTTCGTCAAATCCGACCATGTCGGCAACTTCGGTCACGGTGTGGTTCTGGTTCTCGAGCAGATGGCAGGCGTGCTGAATCTTAATCTGTCGGATGAAGTCCGACGGTGTCATTCCCGACACAGCCTTGAGCTTGCGCGCGAGCGTGGATTTCGACATGTTGACGTCTGCTGCCAGATTGTTGATGCCATATTTGGGATTTGCCATGTTTTTTTCGACGGTCTCCGTGATTTTCTTCAGAAGGGCCTTATCGAGCTGTCTGAATTCTTCATTGGGCAGTGACATCGTGCTCTCAAGATAGTTCTTCATCTTCAGCATCTCATCGCTATCGGCCCATATACGGTCGTTTTTCTTATTGGTTTTCTTGATGCTGAATTCCACTATTGCCGCTATGATCATGCATCCGGCTATAATATAGATGATGATGGCCCACCATGAGGCGTAGAGTTGAGACTCCTTCTCCACCTGCACCGAGAGTTCCGCGGAACTCCATTGGTTGGTTTCATCGCAAACCTTGACCCTAAGTTTTCTTGTCCCTTGAGGCAGCAGGTTGTAGAAGGCCGTGTTCGATCCCGGCTTGGTGTAATTCCAGTCCTTGTCGACTCCTTCGATCATATATGCGAACCGGATTTCGGAAGTGTTGGCGTACTCGCTCACGGTGAATTTGAATTCCACATTTGAGGCGTCGCGTGCGAGATACAGCTTGCCGTCGGCAAATCTGCTGTCGCCCGAAGAATCGAGTGATTTACCGTCAGCAATGATGTCGCTCACGATGGGCATCATCTCAAAAGGCTCCATGTCAAGGAGATTTGACGACCTGAATGTCATTAAACCGCCTATTCCCGATGCGACAATCTGCTCAGACGCCGAATTGGATGTGGCGATTGCCAGATAGCGGGTGAGTCCGTTGTTTGCTCCGGCGGAATATCTGCGGAAGGAGTTTTTTCGCGGGCCGTACTGCACAAGCATGTCCTCGCCGATAATCCACACGTGGTCATACTGGTCGACAAGAATGTCGGAAATCTTGTCGTTGACTCTGTTGTCCGGTCTCGTCTTCTCGATAAATTTCCTTGTTTTAACGTCGAATGTCAGCAGACTCCCCGATTCATCGCCGAGCCACAGATTGCCGTTGTCGGCAACAGCAAGAGATGTTATGGCACGTCTGAGACTGAAGCGGGTGGCATTTCCTGTGTATGGGTCGATTCTGGTCAGGCCATCGGAGCCGGCCGCCCAGATTGTCCCATCCTGACTCTGGGCGATTTTGTTGATATGCCCCACTTTATAGGAATGCACTCCACTGCTTCGCCTGTCAAGGTTGATGTAGCGCAGTCCAGAGGTTGTTGCCACCCAGAGCCTGTTGCGCCTGTCCTCATATATGTCATTGATTTTTTCGGGTTGGGCATTTGCAAACATATTGATGGAGTCAACCCGCAAAATGCCGCCGTCAGCGGTGGCACGGTAGGCAGAAAGCGACCCCAAGCCTTTGCTCGACACCCATATGCCATCGCAGTTCCCTGAAACAGCAATTTTGTCGCACTTATAGAGCTTATATTGCGGTGCGGAATCGCCGTCGGTCATTGAACCGGTCTTCAAGTCATAGAGCAACAAACCGGTGCGCAGCTGTATAAGCCATATTTTCTCGCCCGAACGGTCGATTTCAATGTCGGTTACAAAGGGCTCGTTGAAATATCTTCTGCGGATAATGTCGAGCCGGTCGAATCCGATCGACGAATCGCCGAGTCTCAGAGTCATGGCCGGATGGTCCAGACTCAGCACCTTGAGAGACTCGCCCACCGGAATGACAAAAGTGATGTATGAACCCAGAAGACCGGATTTAATCCAGTCAACCTGAGGGGTTATGCTGCCATCTTTTTCCGGACGGTACACCCTCACCCCGCTTCGCGACACGACCCAGAGATATCCGTATTTGCCGTCCTGGACCATTGACCGTATCAGTTCGAGACGACTCGGATTTACCGGGTCGGCAAGGGCATCGTTCGAGATGTATCTCTTTGCTGCATCTTTGGAATGTGGGTCGAACCGGTAGATGTGGCCGTTGTGGTCGTTGACCCAGAAATAGTCGGCGCTCCGGTCCTGGATGATTGTTCCGAGCGACTGGTTCGCACCCAGTGGCCAAAGGAACTCGAAAGAGTCGGCAGTCCGGTTATACTGGAGCAGTCCGGACCTGAATGATGTCATAAGAATCTCGCCCGTACGGGATTCGCAGAAGCCCGACACGTGGGCCGGCTTGCCGAATCGGTCGGTCAGTTTATAGTCTCTGGCCCACTTGCCGTCGGACGAATAGCGACTCAGCACGCCCGTGCGCCCGACCCATATGGTTCCATCGGAGGTTGCGTATATGAATTGAAACGTATAGCCTTTCGTCCGGGCCGAGTCTATGCGTTCTATGCTGTAGTCTCTCTTTCGGAGACGCCAGATGCCGGAATGTGTGCCGATCCAGATATTGCCGTCGGGCGACTCCGCGAGCGCACAGACTCCGGTACCTGATGGGTGGATCGCGAATGTCTTCAATCCGTACTTGTCATCGCGGTATAAGCCGGAGCTGTTGCCGTACCACAGATACCCCTCCCTGTCGGAAATGGCACAATCTATCTCCATCGGCGGAAGATTGTACTCAATGAGGGAGACGCTGAAATCGGCTCTTATCTCGAGTGCTGATATGACAATCAGCAGCAATATTATTGATATTGATCTGAACCGGCTCACAATAATTCAATATTAGTGGATTTGCATAGTGTCATGTGCGCATCTCCATGTGTGCGTGCATGACAGGGTTCATTTTGTGGTTGTTTTCAAAGTGATTGTCTTGAGCGGCTTGCGGTCGGAGGCGTTCCGGGGGGTGACAGAGAGCTTCACGTTACCGGGCTTGGTGGTTGACCGCAGAATCACGGTGGCCGTACCGTTGTGGAGCCTGCGGGAGTCTCCTACGCTCAGTTCCTCGCTGTAGATGTCTCCATTGATCACGCCGACAATCTCGGCTTCTCCGGTGACATTGAACTTAAGCGGCACTCGGCAACCGTAGTCCCGTCGCCCTTTGGAGTCAGTCGCCTCAATCTTGACATGGAGAAGGTCGTTGCCATCGGCTTTCCAATCGGCGTTGTCGGAGGTGGCCGTAAGTCTGACCGCATCGCCGGCGGTCTCCAGACGGTGGCGCGACACGGGTTTCGACACACCGTCATTATAGGCCACGGCCTCTACATATCCGGGCACATAGGCAATGCTGTCCCAGTAGATACGGTTGCGCTGACGTGAATTCGCACGGTTGTTCTTTTTGCGTCCAAGGCTTTTGCCGTTTACTATCAGTTCAACCTCATCGGCATTGGTGTAGGTGTGCAGCGACAGCATGCTTCCCGGCTTGCGGTTCCAGTGTGAGGATTCTGTTTTTCCGCCGATCACCACGTCGTTCCAAAGCACGTTGTTCTGGCCGTCAATCACGCCGATTCTCACCATCGGCTCGTCGGGTTTGAAGTAGCTTTTGAGGAAATATGCATTCGGTTTAGGTTCGAGCGAGATGTCGAACACGCCATCTTTCCAACCTTTGGCCGGCCATCCGAGTGACTCTCCAAGATAATCAATCATTCCCCAGTAAGCTGCTCCCACCACTTTGTCGAGGTCCATGTCGAACCAGTTGGGACCCATATTCGAGGTGTTAGCCTCGCTTTGGTAGAATATCATGTTGGGGAAGTTGCGACTGTCACCCGGGAAATACATGTATCTGTAGTTGTAAGAGGCGATATCGGTTTCGAGAGCGAGCGGCGCGGGCAGCGAATCGGTGTGCTCGTTGCGTCCGCGCGGGTGCATGCCTACCGTCACCGGGCGGCTTGTATCGTACTTGTTGAGAAGTGTTTTCTGAAGTCTGTATGGTGTTATGCCCCAGTCGTTGTAGGGCAGGTCGGGGATGGTCTGAAGCTCGTTGCCGAGACTCCACATGATGACCGACGGATGGTTGCGGTCGCGTCTCGCCCATTCGGTCACATTGTGCTGCCACTGCTCCTCCCAGCTTTTGCGTCCGCCGCAGTACTGGTCTTTCCATTTGTCGTACAGCTCATCGACCACAAGAATACCGTACTCGTCGCACAGGTCGAGCAGCGATTTGCTGTATGGATTGTGGGAGGTGCGGATATGATTGAATCCAAACTCTTTAAGCAGCTTGATGCGTTTCTCCATAGCCCTGGGGTACGCGGCCGCGCCCAGCGCACCCAGCGTGTGGTGGTTGGCTATGCCCCGGAGCAGCACTTTCTTGCCGTTGAGTTTGAATCCGAATTCGGGCGAGAATTCTATTTTTCGAATTCCGAATCTTTCAGTGGCGGTGTCGGCGATTGTGCCGTCGGGTCTTACGAGCGAAACCTCAATGTTGTAGAGATTCGGATTTTCTATATCCCACAGTTGCACATTTTTGAGTTCGAGACTGTCAATTCTGAACTCGCGGATTTTTTGCTTGCGGTTGTTCCATATCCTGTTGCGGCGGTTGTAGACCTCATTGCCGGCGGCATCGGTGATCCGCACGCCGACCGTGATGCTGTCGGCCTTGAGATATGTCGCAATCTCAGCATCGACAACCACGACAGACCTCTCTCTTTCGGCACGTGGTGTTGTGATTCGCAGCGGATGGCGCACAAAATAATGCATGGGGTCGGTTATAATGAGATTCACGTCACGGTACAGTCCGGCGCCGGTGTACCAGCGCGAGTTCTCAGGACTGCCGGTGTCGGCCACTACCTCTATAAGATTCGGCTCTCCATATTTCAGCAGATGCGAGATATCAGCGTCAAATCCGAGGTAACCATAGTCGGTGCCCCCGACACGCACGCCGTTGACAAAAGCATCACCGTTGAGAAGTATGCCCTCGAAGTCAACAAGCACTCTTTTGCCCTTCCACTCCGGGTCAGGCTCAAATATCCTGCGGTAGTATCCTTTACCCATTTCCTTGAAAGCTCTTGAGCTGAGGCGGCTCATCACATTGGCCACCGGATTGGAGACGTCGGGCTTCTCGTCGGGTCCGGGTTCCACCCATGGCTGCGAAATTTGGAAATCGTGGGGCAGGTTGACGCGGATATATCGGCCGGTGTCAGATGGAGCTTCTGCTCCGTAAGCGAACTGCCATCCGCGGTTCAGAGATATCTTTTGCGCGGCTGAAGCGGGAGAGCCGCCCGTTGCGGCGGCTGCGGCACAGGCCATCAGGCAAGCGGCCGCTTTTTTATAAAAAGATGTCATGATATGTTTGGTTAGATTAACGCTGAAGTCCGTGTGCGTAATCCTCCACGATACTCCAATTGCAAAGATAGGATAAAATTATCAAATAAAGGTGTATTTTATGCCCAAAAATGGGATAAATATGAACCAATAACAGAGGTCCATGATAGCTTGCAATGTGTTTTAAAGGCACTTATCTCTTTGTGTGTCAACAGGGGCAGTGTGTCGAGAGCCGGACATGGCAGACTGCCGTCCGATAAATAAGGCCGCGATTCCACATGGCCGGGACCGCTGCTCAGCATTGCGCGTTCATATGACCAAACAGTGAGGGTGCCTCATAACCTTGATTATGACGCACCCTCATCGTTTGGCGCTCCTTATGCGGAGCATTAGTCGCTTTTTTATTTACGCTTGGAGTCCGACCAGTTTTTCAGACGGTTGTATTCATCTTTCGTGATACGCATGAACGAACCGTGCTGCGGCGCCTCGACTCCCACAATGTCCCGGGGCGAGTTGAAATTGCGCATGTATTTGTCGGCTTTGCAGATTCTGTAGTGTCTGGGGTTCGAGCTGTATTCGATATATGCGATTCTCCAGCCATCTTCGCCGGGGATGCGGAAGGCTGAGACACCCTCGCATTTCTTGTTGCCCTCGAAATCCACGTAGTCATCTTCAACCGGCAGGCTCCATGGGCCGTGTATGTCTTTTGCCGTTGAGGTGAACAGACCCGGCTTGCCACCCTCTTTCTTGATCATCATGTGGTAAAGGCCGTCGCTCTCCACATAGTTGATGTCAGCATCGATAGTGGCGTAACCCCAGTCGAGCAGCAGCTGCGGTTTTGTAATGGTGTTGAACGATTCGTCGGCGTATGAGTAGAACATGCGGTCGTAGGGGTCGCCGTCATCGGGATTCCACATCGAATAGTATATCATGTAGCCACCTTTGCGTCCGTCGGGCCACTTGTACTCCGGATTCCACACAATCTGCGGTGCCCATACGCGCAGTATTGAGGAATAATCCTTATAGAAATCGGGCGTGTCTTTGTCGGAGAATATCGAAGCGCCTTTTCTGAAATCGAATGTGGTCGATTCCCAGTTGATCAGGTCATCGCTGCGCAGCAGGTTTATGCCGTAGTTGTGCCATTTCTTGCTCTTGCCCACGCACATGTCTGTTGTGACCATCAGGTATCCTTTGCCGTCGTGGGCACGTGTTATGTACGCGTCGCGTGTGCCGCCCTCGATTCCAGCCAGTTTGGTTTGGTCAAATATTGGGTCGCCATTGATAATCTCCTCGTAGTTGAGGCCGTCGCGGCTGATTGCATAGGCTGTCCATTCGCCCCGTCCGCTCATATGGCAGTAGAGGAAATAGTCGCCCTTTTCAAAATTCTTCGCGGGCTTCAATGCTGCGGTGTTCCTGCGCTCAGGGAAGCGGAGTATCGTGAATGAATAGGGAGCCATTTTGTAAGAGGGTTTCGCACGGTTCAGGGAGATTGCTCCTTCGACCGGACGCACGCCCTCATCTCCAGGTTTGCCCTGAAGCATGGTCGAGCGGCCTTCGTACTCGATATCGATGTTGTTGAGGTCCAGTGCCATATCGACCTCGACGGGAAGCAGATTGGCGAGCCTGATAATCAGGTCACCGCTTTTCTCGTCTCTGGCTGTCGATACTGCCACGCGCTTTCGGGCGTCGTCGCTGACATTCGGGTCCATTGAAATGGCGTGTTCAATCGCGTGTGTGGCGGCGCTGTTGCCATACATGTGCTGCACCCAGTAGTCGGTGGTGAGATTCACATTGTCATTGTCGAAATAGACCATGTCGGGACTCCACTGAGTGTGGCCTCTCCGGGCCAGCAGCGGAGCGTACGAGGTCATCTCCACCACGTCGCCGTTGCGCTCCACTGCGGTCAGATAGAGGGCCTCGGCCAGTGCCGACTCCATATTGTTGCGTTTGCCGGGTACGTGGGCGGCATATTCGCCCAGATACACATGCGGTTTGCTGCGGTCGTAGCTGTCGTAGTAATCCTGGTTGTGGATCATCCAGCCCGGCTGGACATAATAGTGTTCATCGACCATCGGCACGCCAAGCTCTGATGCGAAGCGCCAACCCTCGTCGTAGTCAGAGCCCTCGTAGAAGGGTCCGACGGTTCCGATTACGGTGATTTCCGGATATTTGGCCTTAACTGCGTCATAGATCATCTTGAAGCGTTCCTCGAAGACATCGGAGATGATATCTTCGTTGCCGATTCCGACATATTTTAGGTTGAAAGGTTTGGGATGTCCTGCCTCAGCGCGCTTCCTGCCCCACTCGGTCTTCTTAGCGTCACCGTTGGCATATTCGATCAAGTCGAGAACATCCTGCACATATGCGGGCATATCCTCCATCGGAATGCCTCCTTGCTGGCCGAAAGTGGTCAGTTCATCTTTGGAGAGGCTGCTCGGCAGGCCGCTGTTCTGACAGGGCACTCCTGCGGCGAGCACCGGTAGCGGTTCGGCACCGATATCCTCGCAGAACTGGAAGTATTCATGATAACCGAGTCCGCGCGACTGATGATAACCCCATATGTTGCGCATCGGTTTGCGGGCTTCGAGCGGACCGATGGAGCCTTTCCAGTCGTAGATATTGTCAATGCCGTTGCCATGGGCCACACATCCGCCGGGGAAGCGCACGAATCGCGGCTTCAGGTTGGCAAAAGTCTGCGCCAGGTCGGCACGCAGTCCGTTGGGACGGTTCTTGAACGTGTTGTGTGGGAAAAGCGATATCATGTCGAAGTTGGCGGTCGCTCCGCCGAGCGTCAGCGCGAGCTTGCCGCCCTTCACATCCGCGTCCGGTGTGAGTGTGGCGGATATCTTTTTCCATGTGTTTGCCTTTACCGGAATATTTTTCCGGGCCACAACCTTGCCGTCAGCGTCGAGCAGTTTCACCGTAAGGTTGGCTTTCTTGCCGCCGGGAACGCGTACGCGGCACGAGAAGTCATATTTCTCACCCTTGCGCAGCGATATGCCGTCATAACCGGCATTGATAAGTGTTCCGGGAGTCATCACGGCGTAATGGCTGTTGTTGGCGTGTATGGGAGCCTCTGTGGCAATCTTGACATCTGCGCCGTCGGCAGTGCTCCACGCTTTCAGAGGGCCCCATTCAGGGTCGCGGCGTCCCTCGCCTTCTAAATACTCGAAGTCGCGGTTCTGCACAAGCTCGCCGTAGAGGCCGCCGTCGGCGCCGTAATTGATATCCTCAAAGAATATACCTATAAGGTTCTCGCTGATTTTCTTCTGTTTGTCACCATTTACCACAAGCTTGGCGGTGAGGTTCTTAAGGTCGGCGAAGCGTGTCGGGTCATCTTTCATCAGCTGGCCGTGCAGCGCGTCACGGTAGCGGCGGTGGTCCACATGGTCGGAGAGTCGTTTGATAATGGAGAAGGGCACTTTGACCGCACCGGCCTGCTTGATTTTACCATCGTTGCGGTAGTATGTCTGCGGGCCCCAGTGCAGAAGGTCGCGCGATGCGGCATGGCTCATGGTCTGGCCCGAAGCCGTCGATTTCCAATAGCAGTGCCACATCCGGTCGGACGGGTCAAATATCAGCACCGGGTCGTACATCCGCTTTCCGCTTCCCCAGGGGCCGAAGTCGCTGTTGAGGAACACATAGCCGTTGCCGATGGCTGTCGGTCGGGATGCTGTGGCATCGGCCGACCAGGCCAGTCTCAGACCGCTTCTGCCGTCGGCCGACGACGAAGCCGACAGATATACCGAATCCGGCTCGTTGGCGTTCATGGCGACGTTTACGGCAAGCGCCATGGACAGTGAAATCATTTGTTTGAATCTCATAACAATATGTCAGGTGTTAGTTGTTAGTTGTTAGTTGTTAGGTTTAGACCCCTATGCATCAAATTTTTTATAAATTGGGGTCGAGAACTTGAGGCTATATATCGACAAAATGGCAATAAGACGATGCAAATCCATTTTACCAATTTATTGAACCTCCCTTTAGTTGCCGTATGGCTTATCCGCGTCGAAAAACGGAGCCGGGGTCCAGATGAAATCACCGGCGCTGTCAGGATTGGCGGGACTGTACGGTGTCACGTCTTTGAGGTGTGCGGCAAGGGGCGGCACCAAGGTGCGGAGACCCTCTGCCACGCATTTCGCAATCTGTGTTGCCCCGTAGGGATTGAAATGGGTGTTGTCGGCCAGAGCCTTGTCCTGTCCGGGGAACGTATTTGCCGGGTAATGCACAAATGCACTCTTCGAGCCTTCCACACCCAATGCCTTGTAAAGTTCTGAAGTCATGGCCGTAAGGTCGATGAGAGGGACATTCTCGCGCTCGGCTACGCGACGCACAGCCTCGGCATAGTCTCCGTGGGTGTCGGCAAGCTTACCCTCTTTGTCGAAGGCTCTTCTTGCGGTGGGTGTCACAAACACCGGATTCAGACCGGCCTTGCGTGCCCGATCGAGGAAAATCTTGAGATTTGTCGTGAAGTTGTACCATGCTCCGGCACCATCTCCCCGGTCTTTCTCGTCGTTGTGGCCGAATTCCATGATAATCCAGTCACCAGGTCTGGACATTGATATGACCTTGTCGAGGCGTTTGCGGGCGAGGAACGATGTTGTCCTTTCGCCGCTTTCGGCATGGTTCGACACAGCCACTTTGTCAGAGAAATAAGCCGGAATGATCTGGCCCCAGCTTGCCCACGGCTCTTTGGTCTGGTCCACCACGGTGCTGTTGCCGCACAGAAAAACCGTCGTCACCGAGTCTGATGCGGTTATCGGTCTGATTTCCACCGATTCGACTGCAGGTGCAGCGCCGGTGAATTCGAGCGTGAGTTTATTGTCCCAGGTCGGGGTTCCGATTTCGCGGGGGTTGAGTCTCACGGTGTCGCGCAGACTGATGGGGGCCTCGCGCTTGCTGACAATGAACCGGCGCACCTCCTTTTTGCCTTTGGCAGTCGGCACGCGGTCGAGCATCAGCCTGCGGCTTTCAGCCCGCACGGTGGTTTCGCCCTTGCGTTTCTTATCGCCTAAGGTGCATGTCACCATATAGTTGCCGTCGGGCACCTTGACAGAGAAGAAATAGGGTTGTTTGCCATCTTTCGAGGGGGAGGTCCCGAAATCGAATCCGTAGCCGTCGAGTTCATTGTATTTCCCCATTCTTTTGAAGTGATAAACTGTTTCAATCAGTGGTTTGAGGTAATTTTTCAGGTCGCATTCAGTTGCCGACAGGCCCTCTGCGATGCTTCGGGCGTTGAGGCGGGCACCTGCCTTTGAGGTGTGGGTGTGGTCGTTCTTGAAATATGCCGCTGTGTTGCCTTCGCCGAGCGACTGAAGTTTTGTCCCGCTGATTTCGTTGAGGTCTATATAGTACGCGCCGGCCTGCATCGCGGCTTGGCGGGCCCATAGGCCGAAGCTGTCTTTATTGCTCTCTATCACGCCCTTATTCCATTTGTTGCGCGGCGTGTGGCTCAGTACGATTGGAATTGCGCCTTTTTCCTTGGCATCCATTATGAATTTGCGGATATACCATCCATATGTGTATATGACCTGATTTTTACCGGTAGCTTCCATTTTGAAAACCTTGCTCTCAGGACCTGCTCCATGAAGTTCACCGCGGGCCTTGCCTGTGTTGATGTCACCGCCGTCGTTGTGTCCGAATTGAATCAGCACAAAGTCTCCGGGTTGAAGAGCATTGTAGACCTTGTCCCAGCGGCCCTCGTCGAGGAATGTGCGCGCGCTGCGGCCGGCCATGGCGTGATTCTCGACCGTGATACGGTCCGTATCGAAAAGTTCTGCAATGACACTCCCCCAGCCCCACATGGAGTTATCGCCTTTATCCTCGTTCCTGACGGTGCTGTCACCTATGGTAAACAGCACCGGACAGCCCGGCTTGCGGGAGCTCCCTGTGACGGTGTCAACGGTTTCGGGCAGCAGCATGTCCTTCAGCGCGACACCGTCAAGAGCGCGGATTCCGGCGACTGCCGACTCGGCGTTGACTCGCGCCCCGAACTCGGAGGTATGGATTCGGTCAAGATAGAACATGGTCTCGGTCTTCTCGCGTCCGAACCGTTCATATTTACCCGCCGTTATGTCGTTGAGGTCTACAAACGGCACATTCAGCTCCTCTGCAATCTGCCTGGTCCAAAGCCCCTGGCCCTGATCCACACGTCCGACCTTGGTACATTCCTTGTCGGTCCATGCCATTCGCGGGGTCAGCGACATGAGAATCACGTTGGCGCCTTTGGCCTTTACGTCGCGCACATATCTGCGCAGATACTCTCCATATGAGTATACGGTCTCATGCTCGCCGGTCTCCTTGATGACCACATTTATGCTGTCGCGGCCGATTCCCTTGATAGTGGCGCGGGCGCGTCCGCTGTCGAAAGGGCCATTGTCGTTGTGACCGAGTTCTATTATCACCCAGTCACCCGGACGCACACCTTTGAGAACATCGGCCCACAGTTTTGTGTAGAAAGTACGGGTGCTCATGCCGCCGAGGGCATGGTTTTCCACGGTTATTTTACTCGGGTCGAAATATTCCGGCATGAAATATCCCCACCCCCATTGACCGTTCTGTCCGTTGCCAAGAGTGCCTGTGCGCATCGTGGAGTTGCCTACCAGGAACAGCACGGGGTTGTTGCCTACGCGTGTCGATCCGGACACCGGCCGGGCCGTGCGGGCCTTGGCGATGCTGTCGGGTGTGTTGTCGACTACTTTATTGATGTCCTCTACGGGAGCGGGCACCTCATTTTGAGCGGATGCCCCAAACAGCAGGAATCCTGCGAGCGGCAAGGTTGCCATTATTCGATTGAGCTTCATTCAATATGATTTTAAGCTTGAGTTGTAAGAAATTTTGTTGATGTCCGGTCGTTCATATGATATTGTTCACACGACAAGGTTTAGAAAACAGGGGATACCGTTGCAATATCGATATCCCCGGCATCTTACAATAACCTTAACATTTTACCTGCTTTGCGTCACGTGTTGTATGAACAGATGGTTAAGTAAGAGGTCATATTAAATATATACAATCCTTCATGTATTTTCATGTATTATCATGTATTATCAGTATGACCATATACTTAAACTGATAAAAGCTTGATTGCAAAATTATCAGAGGACGTAAATATTACGAAATCATTTCATTCCGTAAAGGGTAAAATTTGCGTCATGCCGTGCGATTGGCAATATTTTATCCCAACAATGCGTAATTATTCTGCCGCGTCGGCCTCTTTGGCCTCGCGTTCCTTCTGACATTTCTCCTGGAAATCACGCGGTGTCATGCCGTACATCTTGCGGAATGTCGATGTGAAGTAGCGTCGGTCGCTGAATCCGAGCATGTCGGAGATCTGACTGATGGTGTAATTGCCACTTTTGAGCATATTGCAAGCATGCTTCATCTTTATGTCACGGATAAAGTCGAGCGGGGTCTTGCCGGTGATGCTTTTTAATTTTCTGGAGAATGTCGACCTTGACATATTTACTGCCGAGCAAAGCATCTTCACGTCGAAATCCGAATTGTCGAGTTGTGCTTCGACGGTTTTTGTAGCCTTCTCTATCAACATCCGGTCAAGTTTGTTGAATTCCTCATCGGGAAGTGTGACCTGACTTTCGAGATAGGTGTGCATCTTCATCATCTTCTCGCTGTCTGCCCACATCGTCTCGTTCTCGCTGTTTACCTTATGACGGTACCAGTAAACTGCGCCGCCCAACAGACCGAGTGAGACAATGATATAAATCAGGATTGCCCACCGGGATTCATAGGCGTGGCGCTCGCGGATCACGGCCAGACTTGTCACCTCGGTGCTCTCGCGTCCGTATTCGTCGATAGTCCTCACTTCAAGGATATGCCGTCCGGCCGGCAATGAATTGAAGATTGCCTTATTGCTGCCTGTCTCTGTAAATTGCCAATCATCTGAGATGTCGGCAATGCGGTAGGCGTATCTCAGTTTGTCAGCGTTCTTGTAGTTGAGCGTGGTGAAATGAAACTCGACGTTGCGGTCGTCGGCTTTAAACCTGATAGACAATTGACCGTTTTTATCGGTGAAGAATTCCGTGATTCTCGAATCGCACCCCACGGTGGCATCGCTTATAAGCGTCCGGACCGAAGAAGCCTTGACATCGAGCACCGGATTCGGTTTGATGGCAACAATGCCTCCGACACCTCCGATTATAAGCGTGTTGTCAGATTCAACAGAATTTGTGGCCGAAAGTATTCTTGAGAGTGAAATATCCTTGCCGCAGGTATATATGAATACATTTCCGGTTTTCTTGGAGAATTCGATTACTGTCGATTCCGTCACGATCCATCCATGCCCCTGTGCATCTATGTCGATATATTTGATGCTTCCGGTCAGCCGGGACCTGTTTTCAGATGTGCGGTCAATGGCGTTCCCGCTTTTCCGGTCATATTCGTACACGCGTCCGGTGGTGGTACCTATCCAAAGATTCCCGTCAGGGGCGAGCGCCAGAGTGGACCCTTTGGTCAATGGTTTCCTGCCGTCATCGAGACGTACTGACCTGTTGCCGGAGATCTTGATCAGGCCGTTGCTCTTTGACAACACATATATATCATTGTTGCTTTCCACAATGCCGGCCACATTTCCCACGTCCGGATAATTGTATTCGAATCTGCGTGAAGACAGGTCATAACAGAACAGACCGTCGGTCGTTCCGATCCAGAGGCGGCGGTGCCGGTCCTCATGCAGCCGGGTGATTCTGGTGGTGCTTTTGACGAGGTATCCGATGCTGAGTGAATCCACGGCCTCCATGCGCATCCCCTCGTTGGCGATGGCATAAATGGAGAGGCGGCGTTCGAGCGAGATCCAGACCCCGCGGTGGTTTGCGGAGGGGGCAATCAGTTCGGTTTTCCGGATCCTGATATGGTCGAGTCCGCGGAAATCGTTGTAATCGGAGCTCTCGTTGGTTTCGAGGTTGTACAGCATCAGGCCGTAACGGTTCTGCATCAGCCAGAACAGATTCTCGGTGTCGGCCGTCACGAGTGCCGTAATCATCGGATAAGTGCCATCGCGCAGTTTTATTTCGGGCAGCCTGAATGTTTCCGTATTGCTGTCACCTGTATATATGGCCGACACTCCCCGGTCAAGACTTCCCACATATATGGCGTCACCCACATTGAACAGTGAGGTCATGATTGAGCCGGAATATGAATCAGCAAAAGGAATTTCGACAGGGAAGACCAGTCCTGATTTCTCGGGGCGGAATGCCAGAAGATGGTTCTGGCTGACACCCCATAGATACCCGCTCCGCTTATCCTGAATCATGTCAATGAGATTCTCGGAGTGCGCGTCAGGCGAGCCGGGGGGACGCACGTTGCTTCTCACAAACTCCTGCTTAGCATCGGGACTGAAGCGGTATAAATGGCCGCGGAAGTCATATATCCAATAGTAATTGTGGCCGGCGTCCTTGATTATCGATCCGAGAGGCACATCGTCGGCAATCGGGTGGTCCATCATGAATCTGGCCGATTTTGGGTCGTAGCTGTAGACTCCCCGGCTGTATGATGTCATGTAGATGTCACCGCCCGGTGATTCTGTGAAACCTGTCACATATGCAGGCTTGTTGGCGCGGTCGCGTATCGGAAAGTCGACTGACCATTTGAGATTGCGGTTGTATCTGCTGAGTTTGCCGTGACGGTTCACCCAGATGCTGCCGTCGGAGGTGTGTTCAATCGAATTTACAGGCTCGAATCCGATCCTGGCACTGTCGAGCATCGACACATTGTAGTTTGATTTATCAATCCAGTATGCCCCGCGGTCGGTTGAAATCCAGATTCTTCTTTGCGGGTCTTCCGATATGCTGTTGATTGTCTCGGCGTCTCCCAGGTGGAAAATCTTCACGCTGTAGCCGTCATCGCGAGCGAGTCCGTTGGTGGTGCCGTACCACATATAGCCTTCGGAGTCCTTAAATATATGTCTGATTCCCCTGCCCGCGATGCGTGGGTTGGTGCGTAGCGGCGACCGCGTCGCCTCGACGGCAAACGACATCACCACCAGCATGAGCAGCAGAGACGGAAACCAATATTTGAGGGGGAATCTTTTCAACAGAAAATGCGATTGAGACTTTAACCGTGCATGGCGGTCATGGATTGATATTTCGGTACGAGCCCGCAGGCGTGATGACGCTTTGATACAAATTTACTCTAAAAACCGCGCGAGGGCAATTTATATTTTCCCAATAAAGTCGTGCACAGGCGCGTAATTCGATGTTTGGTCAGATATACTCCCTTTATGCTCATATCGTTCCCCCGTCGGCCTGATGAGATGAGTTTTAGAATCTTTGGGAGAAAAAATAGTCCACACCTAAAAATGAGGGATAAAAATTAAGCAAATTGAGTGCTAAATTATTCTAAAATGTGTCTATTTCCCCTATGTGGATTTTTCTTCTCCTTAATTATTATAAAAAGAGCGATACTTTTGCCGCATATTCGTTAACCGACAATAACTAACACCAAAATAGTACTAACCATGAAATTTGATTTCCAATCTCAGGGCGCCAAGGCGGCCTTGCCGCTTTTGCTCGCCTTCGGGTCGGTTCTGAGCTGTCCGCCACCGGCATTTGCCGGCTCCATGCCGCAACAGAGCAAGGAGCAGTCCGGACTGACCACGTTCAATGGAACGGTAGTCGATACCGACGGCGAGCCGCTGATCGGCGCGACGGTCAAAGCTTCGGGGACAAACATCGGGGCATTCACCGACATCGACGGTAATTTTTCCATTAAAGCCAGGCCCGGCGCATCACTCGAATTCTCCTATGTAGGTTTCAAGCCGAAAAAGGTGAAGGCCTCGAAAGACATGAAGGTTGTCATGGAGGTAACCGACAATTCACTCGACGAAGTGGTTGTGGTGGGCTTCGGAACACAAAAGAAAATCACCCAGACGGGCGCCACGTCGCAGATCAAGAGCGAGGACCTTACGCGCACTTCAATCGCGTCTGTGTCGAACGTGCTCGCCGGCCAGCTGTCGGGTGTCTCGACGGTGCAGTTCTCGGGAGAGCCGGGTGAGAACACAACCGACATCTTCGTCCGCGGCAAGGCCACATTCATCGACGAGAACGCCAAGCCCCTCATCCAGGTCGACGGCGTGGAGCGCGACATGTGGAACCTCGACCCCAATGAAATCGAAAACATCACCGTGCTCAAGGACGCCTCGGCGACAGCGGTGTTCGGTGTGCGTGGAGCCAACGGCGTTATCCTTGTAACCACCAAGCGCGGCATCGAGGGCAAACCGAAGATCAATGTGTCGCTCAATTTCTCGGCACAGACTCCCACAAAACTCATGAAGATGGCCAACTCTCTGGAATACGCCAACTTCTACAACAAGATTATACAGAGCGACACGCCCGGAACCGGAAAATACTTCTCCGACGAGATTCTCGCCAAGTTCGCCTCGAACGATCCCAATGACAAGATCCGCTTCCCGAGCATCCGCTGGACCGACTATGTGATGAAGGATGTGACGTTCCAGCAGCAGCACAACGTAAGTGTATCGGGCGGCAATAAGATTGTACGCTATTTCGTGTCGGCCGGCTTCTTCTACCAGGACGGTCTGTTCGACCAGTTCGGCCGTGATGACATGAAGTTCGACTACCGCGCCAACCGCTTCAACTACCGCGCCAACGTCGACGTGAATGTCACTCCGACCACCCTTGTCAGCATCAATGTGGGCGGCAATATCGACAACACCGACAAGCCGCGCAACTCGGGCGGCGCAAGCGCCTTCATCAAAGGTATTTACAGCGCTTCTCCGTTCTCGGCTGCAGGTTTCGACAACCAGGGACGCTTCATCCTGACCGACAACCGTCCGGAGTATAACCTCGAGTATGACGAGACCGGCGACTCGCACGTGGTGGCGCTTCCGTTCACCGGCGGCCATCCCCTCGACTACTATACCGGCGGCGACGCGTACCACACGGTCCGCAACACCATCACCACCGACCTTATTGCCACTCAGAAACTTGACATCATCACCAAGAATCTGAGCCTGCGCGTCAAGGGTTCGTACAACAGCGGTTTCCATTCGCAGAAAACCATCGTGTCGCCCGTGTCGATCGTCTTTCCGAAGGTGATGAACGACGGACATCTCGAGTACCTTATCAAATCCTACTCCGATCCTCCGACATACGGTGGCGGTGGTGTTTCGTCGAGCTGGCGTAACTGGTACATCGAGGCAGCCCTCGACTGGAACCGCGAGTTCGGCAAACACAACATCTCGGCCCTGGCCCTCTACAACCAGAGCAAGAACTACTATCCGGGCGGCGCCTACAATGACATCGCGCGCGGCTACGTCGGCTTCGTTGGCCGTGTCACCTACGACTACGACAACCGCTACATAGCCGAGTTCAACTTCGGTTACAACGGCTCCGAGAACTTCGCCCCCGGCAAGCGTTTCGGCGCATTCCCGGCCGGTTCGCTCGGATGGGTTGTTACCAACGAGAAGTGGATGGAGCCCGTGCAGTCATGGCTCTCGCTGCTCAAGTTCCGTGTTTCACTCGGTCTTGTCGGCAATGACAAGATAGGCGGCTACCGATTCATGTATCTGCCCGACCCCTACGAGGTCAACAACATGGGACTCTGGCAACGTCCGCCGGCCTACGGCTACTTCTTCGGTGTCGGAAACGGCGCGGCCACGCAGCCCGGCGCGGCGCAGACACAGTCGAACAACCCCAACGTGACATGGGAGAAGGCCCTCAAACAGAACTACGCCGTAGAAATCAACTTCCTGAACAACCGTCTGAAGTCCAGCTTCGACTACTACCACGAGCACCGCAAGGATATTCTGCTCCAGAACTACAAGAACAGTTCTGCTTTGCTCGGCTACACCCCGCCGATGACCAACTTCGGTATCGTTGACAGCTGGGGATGGGAACTCAGCCTCGGCTGGAATGACTTCATCACCTCCGACTTCAGCTACTGGGCAAAGGTAAACCTGTCGTTCAACGACAACAAGATTGTCCGTAACGGCCAGACACACCAATCGTATGACTATCAGGTGGAAGAAGGTCACCGTATCGGCTCCGGCTCGAAGCTGCTCTTCTGGGGCTACTACGACGAGACCGCTGCGCAGCGCTACGAAAGCCAGTTCGGCAAGCCTCTGCCCGAGCAGATGATTCCGAACTCGGACCTCCGCAACGGCGACCCCATCTACGTCGACCTCAACGGTGACGGCAAAATCGACAACAACGACTACAGTCTCGAATTCGGCAAGACCAACGACCCGCGCTATATTATAGGTGTGATGGCCGGCCTGAAATGGAAGGGCCTGTCGTTCAATGCTCAGTTTACCGGCGCATGGGATGTGTCGCGCGTCATCGACGGTGCGTTCAGAGTGCCGTTCTGGAACGCGACAGGCGACAACAAGGGCGGTCTGCTCCTGACCCACATCAACAACAGCTGGAGCGAGGAGAATCCCAACGCCATCTATCCGCGTCCGACATTCACAGGCAAGGAGCACTCATATGCCGAATCGACTCTCTGGGAGAAGAACTCAAGCTATTTCCGCTGCAAGACAATGCAGATTGCATACGACTTCGACATGCCCTGGATGAAGAAGATCCGACTCAACCAGCTCCAGTTGTCGCTCAGCGCATATAACCTCTTCACCATCACCGGCTACAAATGGGGTGACCCCGAGAACCGCGCAAGCCGCTCCCCGGACTATCCTCTGACACGTACATTCACATTGAGCCTCAAGCTCGGATTCTAACTTAGAAACCGGTACACAAATAGAATATAATGAAAAAATCGATATTATATACAATTGGACTGATGTTGGCAGGCATGTCGTTCAACGCGTGCACCGACGAGGTGAAATTCGGCAACGATTTCATCAACAAGATTCCCGGTGGAACGTCGAACCTCGACAGTATCTTCTCGAACGCCGACTACGCCAACCAGTTCCTCACCAATATATATGCCCGTCAGTACTACGGACTTCCCTTCTCGCAGACGACACCCAGCCACAGCCAAAGCCACTGGGTGGGCAAGGTTGACGCACTGACCGACATCTACCAGATGCACTGGGCAGGCTGCCAGGTGTGGAACGACTACTACAAGGGCAACATGACCGCCAAGAACGACCCGCTGATTTCGTTCAGCAACGACCAGGTATGGGAAACCGTGCATCAGGTGAGCGTTTTCAAGGAGAATATAGGCCGCGTTCCTAACCTGTCGGACGAGAAGCGCAACTACATGGTGGCCCAGGCCAAGGCGCTTCAGGCGTTCGCCTATTCGGTGCTTCTGCCTCACTACGGCGGACTGCCCATCATCAACAAGACCATCACCGAGGTCAATTCAGCAAACGGCAAGCGTGCCACATTCGAGGCCACGGTCGATTCAATCGTGAAATGGTGCGATGAGGCAAAAGACCACCTGTACTGGGCGTACAACGGCAACGACGCCGAATCGAGCCAGCTGCAGACAGGCCGCTGGACCAAAGCCGGCGTGATGGCGCTCAAGGCTCAGGTGCTGTGGCTCGCCGCCTCCCCGCTGTTCAACAGCGACCAGGGTTACTACGGCGGCACATCGCAGGCCGAGACCGAACGCCTCGTCTGGTACGGTGACTTCCAGCAGAGCCGTTGGGAACGTGCCCTCCGTGCGTTCGAGGACTTCTGGGAGGAGAACAACCGCAACGGCGGTTACTATCACCTTGTCCAGGCCGCCAAGAAAAACTGCGACGGTTACCGCATCGCCTACCGTCGTGGATATATCAACGACGACAGCCCCGAGAACATCCACTGGACAAAAGTGGCCGACTACTACGGCACACAAGGTACTTATTCATGGCTCGACTGGAACACATGGAGTGTCAACCGTCTCAACCTCGACCCCACGGTCGAATATATGGAAATGTTCGGCTGGAAAGATGGCAAGCCCTTCAACCGCGCAAGCGACATGAAGTTCAAGGAGACATATACATGTGACGCCGATAATTCGACCTGGGATGTATATACCTGCACGAGCGGTTCGAGCGACAAGCTCTTCTATGAGTACAAGGCAGTGCGCGGCGGTTTCACCAAAACAGCGACCCGCGACCCGCGACTCTACGAGAATGCCCGCGTGGCCGGCCAGTTCGAGACACTCGACTTCAACAACGAAGAGGGCAAGTCTTCGGGCAACATCATGGAGACATGGGTAGGCGGCCAGCATGCCGGAACATGCGTCAAGAACCTCGACGGCACACTCGCCGAGTCGCTCACCACTCCCTGCCCCACAGGTTTCATACCTTACAAATATGTGCTCTCGCAGAATGAATACTGGCGCGACAGGGACATGCACTGGAATGTCCTGACAATCCCCGACATGATTCTGATGTACGCCGAGTGTCTGGCAGAGTGCAACCGCCCCCAGGACGCAATTGACCAGGTGGACCTGATCCGCGAGCGCGTCGGCATGAAGAGCATCAACTCATCGTACAACCGCGACAAGAACCTGCTCACGAACAAGGACAACCTCATCGAGGAGATCCTGCGCGAGCGCGCATGTGAACTCGGTGTCACCAACGCCCGCTATATCGACATGGTCCGCCGTAAACGCACCGACTGGATGGTCACGCACACCCACGGAATGGCGACTTATCGTCTGATCAAGAATGAGAATAACAAATGGGTACGCCGCAACGCCCCCTGGTATGGAGATGACAAGAACGCAGGCATGGAGGAACCGAGCCGCTTCGAATATGAATTCTTCAAACTCATACAGGGTGAGCGCGTACTCTGGGGGATGGATCCGCAGTCGCTTGATGTCAGAAAGTGGCTGATGCAACCACTGCCCCAGGACGAGATCAACAAGGGATATGGCCTCGTGCAGAATCCCGGCTGGTAAGCCAAAATCAACCTAACTCACAAACGAGCAATAATAAGCACAATATGAAATACAAGCATATTTTCCTGCTGGCCATGGCTGCCGGGGCAGCGCTTCCGGTTCTTGCGGAGGAGCAGACCGACTCGGTGACCGACAGATGGCTCGACCGGGAATTCAACACCGGCGTCGACCTTAAAATCACGCGCCGCAACTCGACAGCGTCGGTGGCCGTGATTGAAATGACCGATGTCAACAAACGGAGCGCCAAGAATATCGGCAATTCGCTGATCGGACACGGCAGCGGTCTTATCACCCTGCCCGGCGCGGGCACATATTATGTCCAGAACCCGACGTTCTACGTGCGCGGTCTTCAGAGTCTTTCGGGCAGTGCTCCGCTGATTCTTGTAGACGGCATCGAACGCGACATAACCATGATCGACCCCGAGGAGGTGAAGGAGGTGCAGATTCTCAAGGATGCCGCCGCAACCGCCCTCTACGGCTACAAGGGAGCCGACGGCGCAATCAACATCATCACCAAGCACGGCGAGTACAATTCGCGCAAAATCCGAGTGAACTACGAGCATATCTTCTCGAACATGACCCATAAGCCGGTGTTCGTCGACGCCCCGACATATGCGATGGCGATGAACGAGGCCCTGGTCAACGAGGGACACGCGCCGTTCTCAAAATACTCGCAGAACGAAATCAATGCATTCGCCAGCGGACAGTACCCGATGCTCTATCCCAACGTGAACTGGGTGAAAGAGGTGTTCCGCAACCACGCGTGCGGCGACCGTGCCTCGTTCGAATTCTCGGGCGGTGGCCAGCGTTTCCGCTACTTCACCATGGGTAGCTTCGTCTACAGCGACGGATTCATGAAGAAACCCAATGTCAACAGCGGATACTCCACTCAAGACAAGTATGTACGCGGCGGCCTGCGCATCAACCTCGACGCCGACCTCTGGAAGTACACCATGTTGCACACCAACGTCATGACCTCTATCAGCGAGATGCAGGCCCCGGGTGCGAACGTGAACCTCTGGTCTATGATCTACAGCACGCCGGCAGCTGCCTTCCCCATCAGGAATGACCACGGCACATGGGGCGGCAACGCCACATGGTCGGGCGACAACAACCCCGTGGCACAGGCCACCGACGCAGCTTACTTCAAGATCTACAACCGCCAGTTGTTCTTCGATGCGTCGATCGACCAGGATCTCTGCATGCTGACTCCCGGTCTGAAGTTCAGCGTCGGCGCAAGCTATGACGTTTCATCGGATATACATGAGAACCACTCGAAGAAGTACAATTACGGCATGACGCCCGTTGTCGGTTGGGAGAACGGCGAACCCGTGGCAGGCACCTGGTGGGGAGTTGACGACCAGGCCACTGAAATGGGCAAGGAAGCGAAGGGTGAAAACTACTATCGCCGTTGCAACGCATGGGCCGACTTCGCCTACGACCGCACTTTCGGACGCCACCGCGCAATGGGTATGCTCAAGTACTACTACGACTACGAGGATTATAAAGGCATCAGCACAATCGTACATCGCCACGACTTCTCGCTCTTCGGCCAGTACATCTACGACAACCGCTACTCGGTAGCCTTCACGCTCAGCGAGATGGGTTCGTCGCGACTCGCCCCCGGCACAAAGTGGAACTTCTCGCCCAACGTGTCGCTCGGCGCAGTTATCCTCCAGAACAAGCAGGCTCTCGATTTCCTGAAGCTGCGTGCATCGTGGGGTATCCAGAATCGTGACCGTCTGCCCGACAACACCGTGTGGAACTACTACAAGCAGAGTTTCACCATCACAGGTGTTTCATATCCTTTCGGACCCGACTACATGGGTGGCTCCGCCTGGGGTGAGACCACAATGGACCTTCTGCCGATGATCAACCCCTCGCACGAGAAAGTTGCGAAATATGACGTCGGTATCGACCTGAGCCTGTTCGGCTGCGTGAACCTCACCGCCGACTGGTTCTACAACAACCATTATGACATCTTCGTCAACGGTGCCGGCTCTTACTCGGCTCTTATCGGTTTCACGGCTCCTTTCACCAACCAGGGCAAGGTGCACAACCAGGGCTTCGACATCCAGCTCGATTTCAACAAGAACTTCGGTGACTGGAACGTCATGGCCGGCGGCACTTTCCTCTTCTCCAGATCGAGAATCGTCGATATGGCCGAGGAACCCAAGGCATATGCCAATATGCGCAACACCGGCAATCCGCTCAGCTCCACCTACGGTCTGGTGGCCGACGGAATCTTCACTTCGGTCGAGGAGATTGAGAATTCACCCCGTCAGACATTCTCGAATGTCGTGCCCGGTGACATCAAATACGTCGATATCAACGGCGACGGTGTGATTGACGACAACGACCAGACACGCATCGGCTACAGCAGCGTGTGTCCCGAGATTTTCTATACCTTCAATGTCGGCGCCGAGTATAAGGGAATCGGCCTCGTGGCCCACTTCCAGGGTGTAGGCAACTACAGCTACAACCTGAGCACACAGGGTTACTACTGGGGTCTGATCAACAACTCCTCGCTTGCCCAGGATGTATACGACAACCGTTGGTCGCAGGAAAACAACCGTGCTGACGCGCTCTATCCGCGCCTCAGCTCGGCCAACAATGCCAACAACTACCGCACCAGCACATTCTGGCAGCGCGACCGTTCGTATCTCAAACTCCGCAACATCGAGTTGTCGTACAGCTTCCCCAAGACGCTGCTCGCCAAGACCAAGTTCATCAAGAATGCCAAGGTATACGTCCGCGGCATCGACCTGTTCAATATCGCCACCGGCGGTTCGAAGCGCGTCAAAGGTCTTGACCCCGAAACGCTCACAACCTATCCGTCGTCACGTCAGATTGTGATTGGCGCAAATCTCACATTCTAACTCATAAACCGAAACACGTATATGAAATATAATTTTATAATCGGCTGCGCTGCCGCCTTGGCGCTCGGACTTGGCGCCTGCTCCGGAGATATGGACTATCATGAGTTCCGCGTCCAGGACGAGGACTTCGTGAAACGCAACTTCGGCGATGTTGCCAAGATCACAACGCACCTCTACCGTTCGCTCGACTACGACCTTGGTCAGATGTATGGCGGCGCATCGCTGAGCTCGGCCACCGACGAGTCTGTCTACAGTCATCGTGGCGAGTCCATAGAGTCCTTCTTCAACGGCTCCTGGAGTCCGGTGGTCCCCAACTCGGCCACCTGGAACACATGCTGGGACGCCATCAGCTATTGCAACCTCTACCTCGACAAGTTCAACGGTCTGACTTTCCCTGACCATGTCAACGAGAAGGAATATCCCGACTTCCTGGCCTGGTATGAGAACATGCAGTACGAGGTGCGCTTCATCCGCGCCTATTCCTACTTCCGTCTGGTGCGCGAGTATGGCGGTGTGCCTCTGATTACCTCCTACATGGAAATCGACAAGGCCAATAATATGCCCCGCGTGTCGGCCGACGAGATTTTCGACTATATCGACAGCGAGTGCGAGGAAATCGAGAAACTTCTGATAGACGACTACTCGGACGCGTTCCCCACAGTCGGCTACGAGCAGGGCCGTGTGACCAATCTCGGAGTCTACGCGCTCCGCGCACGTGCAGCTCTCTACCACGCCTCGCCTCTCTTCACCAAGGATAAGGACGATGCTCAGAAGAAAGAGCTGTGGCGCCTCGCCGCGCTCCGCAACAAGGAGTGTCTCGACGCCTGCCGCGCCAAGAGCATGCGCCTTGCCAGCAACTACGCGTTGCTGTTCGGCTACGACAACTGGAACAACACCGAGGCCCTCAAGGAGATTATCTTCGCACGTCGCGTCGATGACTCGGGCACCCGCAACCTCAAGTATGAGCAGCGCAACTTCCCCATCGGCATGGCCGGTGCCGGCGGCGGCAACTGTCCCACCGAGAATCTTGTGTCGGCCTATGAGATGAAGAACGGTAAAGCGATCGATGACCCGACATCGGGCTATGACCCCCAGAATCCCTACAAGAACCGCGACGGGCGTCTGGCAGCAACCGTGGCCGTCAACGGCGAGAAGTGGCCTCAGCAGCTCCCGCAAGATGCTCTCGAGACTTTCTACGGCGGTCTAAACTCCCGCTCGGTGACTTACGGAACACCCACCGGTTATTATCTCAAGAAATATCTCGACGGCACTGCCAAGATTTCAGGCACAGGTCAGACTTCAAACACACACACCTGGATTCTGTTCCGTCTGGGTCAGGTTTATCTCGACTATGCCGAGGCTATGCTCAACTACACCGGAAGCGGTTATGCCACCGAGGGCGAGCTCTCAATGTCGGCGGCCGATGCCATCAATCAGGTGCGCAAACGTGCAGGTCAGCCCGAACTGCCCACCGGTCTCGGAGTTGAAGAGTTCACCGACCGCTATGAGAACGAACGCTTCGTGGAGCTCGCTTTCGAAGGACACCGCATGTTCGATGTGCGCCGCTGGATGAAAGCCCCGAAATATTTCGTCAACATCAAGGTGATGGAAATCACCAAAAACGGCGACCGGCTGACTTTCACTCCGGTCGAGAACCCCAATTACATAACCAAACGCACATGGGCCGGCGACCACATGTATCTCTGGCCGATCCCGCAGTCTGAAATCCTCAAATCGGGAGCTCTGACACAGAATACCGGTTGGTAATCCATCAAGGTCCGGGCCACCCTCGGGCGGCCCGGACCGATAAACGGCAAACAACCTTAAAAACCATATTTTTTAACTAACATTTTTTAAGTATGAAAAAAATTTTCTTAACGCTTGGAGCATCGTTGCTCGCGCTCTCATCGTTTGGCGCACAGCGTGTACTCTACCAGCAGAACTTTGAAACGGTTCCTGACGCTGCCGCAGCAGGCTGGGAGTTCGGCGGAACTTCGATGTCAATCGGATCCGACCAGTTCGGTAAATTCCTCGACCTCAACCTCGGCAATATGAACAGCCGAAGCGGACAGGTGACTTGGGGACAGGACATATACCTCAAGGATGGCGAATCTGTCCTTGACAACGGCACATATGTCGTGGAATATGACTTCAGCATCGTGGCAGCCCCCAACAAAGACGTCGGCACATCGATGACCATATTCACCAACCACACTCCTGTCCCCAACCAGGGTTACCGTCTCCCGTGGAACCCCAAAGGTGCATGGAACAACATCATCCTCGACATCACTCAGGTCGATGAGGCCCCTGTCAACGACATGACCATGGGTGTCAACGCCCCCATCATCACTACTGATGTTGACGGCACAGTCGACTACAAGCTCGACGCAAGCAAGTCCATGTTGTTCAAAACAGGTGATTGGTACACCGCGAAGGCAACTGTCGATGTGACAACCCGTATTGTCAACTATGAAATTCTCGACAACGAGAAAGTACCTGTCCACACCGGTACCTGGACAATGCCCGAGACTGATCTCAACGGCGACCCCATCTCAATGTACGCCGATGGTCTCTACGTATTCCTGTCGCGCTTCTACTCAAGAATGTATATTGACAACATCAAGATTTACACTGAGAGCGACAACGACTACGCCAACGCGCCGACAATAGCGCTCACCCGTCTGGGTCAGACTGCCGACGAGCAGCTCAACCTCAACATGCGTGCATATACCATCAGCTTCCTCGACGGCGAGACTCTGAATGTCAAGGGTACCGACGGAAAGACCGTAGAAGTTGAATGGGAAGAATGCGATGGCAATCATGTATACGAAACCACCACAAGCGGCAAGCTCGAGGCATGGACTGTATGCGGCGACGCGAAATCTGAGGTTGTCACTATAGATGTTGACTGCACTCCCTGCCCCCTTCCCACTGTAGTTGGCACCATCAACAACGTACAGGCCGGTTTCGGCAAATCTTACAAGCTCACCGTCGACAACACCGACGTGCCTCTGCGTCCGACAATCTTCATCAGCTATGAGTTCACCGGCGTAAGCGGTGAGAAGTCAAGCCGAAGCGGTCTGGCATCGGGTGAGGTCATCACCGTAAATGAGGAAGGTGTGCTCAAACTCACATCTTCGGCTTACGGCTACGAGTCAACTTCAATCAACGTCAACAACGATATTGAATTCGAGGTCAAGAGAATGTATGACTTCGCCCGCCTGACAGATGAGCAGCTCGCAGACAAGGGCTTCACCGACTTCGTTACTATCAACTCGGGCAACAAGAGCGGCTTCGACAGCTGGACCGGCCGCTGCCGTCTCTACTATCTTGAGAGAGAAGACGCCAAACTTGACGTTGCCGACAACGGCGACGGCAACCCTGCAGGTTGCGAGGGCGTTGTGTTCCCGTTCGGTTTCATCTCTGCCGACGACACCGAGAATGTGCTCTACGAAAAGACCATCGAGAACCCCGACGGTACAGTATATTTCGACGACCTCGACATCTGGACAGGCAAGAACATCGGCTGGCTGAAGCACATCGGCGTCTACAACAACCAGACAACCGGCGGCAACTTCAAGGCCATCACTGTAAAGAACCTTGACAAGACCGACTTCGTTGTCGGCAACAACATCGGTGGCTACGGCGGCAACTCCAACCACCCCGTTTGCGCAAGCCGCGAAGAGTACTATCAGAAGCTCGAGGGTGAAAACACTGTCTACAGCGTGGCCGACAAGGGTGTTGAAGATCCCGAGCACGAGGGTAAGTTCATGATCTACCACGACGTATATCGTATCGATACCGCTTGCTCCAAGATCACCGTTTACGCACAGAAGGGCGGCTCGGGAGTCGAGAGCATCACAACCGAAGAAATCGAGAACACTGATCCCTATTACTACACAATCGACGGTCTCCGCATCCCGGAGCCCACAAGCCCGGGTCTCTATATCCACAAAGGCAAGAAGATTGTAATCAAATAAGTTTTTTGATCCCCATTAATTAGCCGAAGGGAGGGGAGGCTCAGCAGCATCCCCTCCCTTCTTTCCCCAAACACCTCAACCTCCCACCTCATCACTCCCACTTCATCACTCATACTTGATGCATTCCTCATCTCCTGCCCCATCACTCTCCTTAAAATTAAAACCTACCAACATGAAGAAACAACTACTACTGACCATGGCGTTGACCCTTACAGCAGCTCAGGGAGTCATTGCACAGCGCGTCACCGACCAGCTCGACCGCGGCCTTGTGGCCGTCAAGACCGACGGCGGCGTGTTCTGCTCATGGCGCATCAACGCATCCGAATGGGAGACCACGGAATACAATCTCTACCGTGGCTCGACCAAGCTGAACAGCACACCGCTGCGTGCCTCCAACTTCATGGATGCCGGCGGCAGTCTCGGCGCGACCTATACCGTGAAACCTGTCGTCAACGGCGTGGAGCAGGCCGCCTGCGCACCCGCCTCCGTATGGGAAAAGAACTACACCGTAATCAAACCCAAGCATGCCGCTGAAATCAAGGTTGACCTCGTTCCCAACGATGCCACAGTGGCCGATGTCGACGGTGACGGCCAGCTCGAAATCCTGATGAAGTACGACACACAGTACAAGGACTTCTCGAAGGGTGCCGATGGTCTGTTCACCGTCATCGAGTGCCTTGAAATGGACGGCACCGTAAAATGGTGGATGAACATGGGTCCCAACATCGGTGACTTCCAGAACAATGAGATAAACATCATCGCCACCGACTGGGATGGCGACGGCAAAGCCGAAGTAGTGTTCCGCGCTGCCGACGGCACCGTGATACACATGGCCGACGGCAAGACCTACACAGTGGGCGATGCCTCGCTCAACTACCGCAACGGTTCTTCGGATTTTCCCGGTGGCCAGTGGTTTATGTTCTACGGCAAGGAATACCTTATATATGCCGAAGGAGCCACGGGCAAACCTTATGAGTGTCTTGAGTTCCCGCTCAAGCGCGTCGAGGATGCCAACAATCCCAAGGGACTTCTTTCGGGCGGCGAATATGATGGACTTGTCAACAACGAGTGGGGTGACGGTTATGGCCCCCGCTCGTCGAAGTATTTCTTCGCCGCCCCCTATCTCGACGGTCGCAAGCCGAGCCTCTTCATCGGCCGCGGCATCTACACCAAGCACAAGATGATCTCTTACGACATCGACCCGGTTAACCACAAGCTCGTGGAGCGCTGGCGCTGGAACGACCTGGGCGCAGGTTCGCCCTGGTTCGGTCAGGGATACCACAACATGAGCATCGCCGACGTCGACTGGGACGGCCGCGATGAGATTGTGTGGGGTTCGATGGTGATCGACGACAACGGCTACGGACTCTCCACCACCGGTCTTGGTCACGGTGACTCCCACCATGTAGGCGATTTCGACCCCTATACCCACGGTCAGGAAATCTTCGCATGTCTCGAACATGCCCCCAACAACAACTATCGCGACGGCACAACATCAAAGATTTACTATCGCAATGTTGGCGACCGAGATGATGGCCGTGCAAACTGTGGTAACTTCATTGACAAATATCCCGGTTCGGAGGGTATTTCCACCCGCGATAACGCGCTTATCGGCGGAGCTTCCCACAAACCCGTAATCGGCGATGATAAGGGCACTACGCCAATAATCGCGCTCAACTACCGCGTGTTCTGGGACGGTGACCTCTGCGACGAGACCTTCGACTACCGGAACGGTGCCGACACAGAAGGTGCCATCTACAAGCCCTACAAAAGCATCATCCATGTGCTGGAGGGCAGCAAGACCAACAACTGGACCAAGGGCACCCCGTGTCTTCAGGGCGATATACTCGGCGACTGGCGCGAGGAGTACATCATGCGCGACAAGGACAACAACATCCGCATCTACACTACTGACATTCCGACCGAGCACCGAATCTATTCGCTCTGGTACGACCACCAGTACCGCAACGCGATGAACTGGCAGATGTGCGGCTATAACCAGACTCCGCATGTCAGCTTCGCGCTGAGCGAGTTCGAGGGCATCACAGTGCCACCCGCTCCGCTCACCATGACCGGACGCACCGAGGTGGCCAACAACGGTGTGATCGGCACCGATCTCAACGGCAGGCACGCCATCGTATGCGAGACCAACGACATGACCCTGACAGCGGCCAACGGCGCGGCTCCGGCCGTGCTGACCGTCAACACCCCGACATGGGTGGAGGGACACAACGACAATGACAACATCACCACAAAGACCTATACCCACACCATAGCTTCGGGCAGCTTCGGCGGCACGATGAAGCTCATCAAGCAGGGAGACGGCCGCCTCGAGATGCCCGCAGGCAAGCACACCTACAGCGGTCGCACCGACGTGTGGGCCGGAACTCTCGCCCTCGACGGCGAACTTACCAGCTCGCCGGTATGGCTCAACCGCTTCGCAGTGCTCGAAACCAAAGGCCTGACGCTCGGAAAAGACCTCGACATGAACTACGGCGCGGCACTCCGCATCGGATCCGCGTCACAGGCCGGCGTAATCAAGGCCGCCAATGTGACTCTCGGCTTCGGCTCGAACACGGAGATTGACCTCTTCTCCGACCTTACAGCCGACCGCATCGACGCCTCGAAGCTCAACATCGAGGTGAAGGACTGGGAGAACGGCCCCGAATATCTCCAGCCGGTGTTCAGGTTCACCGCGCATCCCGCGCAGGGCGAGAAGATTCTGCCCGCCGGCAAGTATCTGCTTGGTGAAATCGGAGCCATCGAAGGCAGTCTCAGCGACATCGTGATGCTCGGAATCGACGACATGAAGAAGGAACTTGTCTACGAGAACGGCAAACTTTACCTGAACCTTACAGCCTATATGCCCGGCGCCAAGACCTGGACAGGAGGCGAGAACACTATATGGGACCTTGACAAGAGCATGGGATTCAAAGACAATGCCTCGTCTGAACAGGTTGTTTTCGTTCCCGGCGACGAGCTGACATTCGATGACTCGGCGCTCAGCACCGACGTTGTGATTGCAGGCAAGCTCAAACCGGGCAGCGTGCTCTTCAAGAACGAGACCAAAGACTACACCCTTTCGGGCGAAGGCCAGATTGTGGGCGATACCAAGCTTGAGAAGGAAGGCAAGGGCACCCTGACCGTGAACAACATCAACAGCTATACAGGCGGCACCTACATCCGCGGCGGCAAGCTCGTGGCGGGCGTTCTGTCGAACGATATCGGAACCGACCTCGGCTCGCTCTCTGACGTGAAGTCTC
>N._albigula_661_foregut__coassemble_10_pt1 | contig 31186 bp, 22 predicted proteins | sample N__albigula_661_foregut__metabat2_high_PE_002 | metagenome-assembled genome bin N
AGTTACTGACGATTCTAAATTCTAAATTCTAAATTCTAAATTAATGAGCAGTACCACGGCGCTGGCCGAGATGCCTTCCTGACGCCCTTCGAATCCTAACTTCTCGGTGGTAGTGGCCTTGACTGATATGCGGTCTGTGTCGCAACCGAGTGTTTCGGCCAGAGTCCGGCGCATGTCGGCGATATGCGGCGCGAGTTTCGGCTGCTGGGCCATTATCGTTATGTCGGCGTTGCCGAGCCGGTAGCCTTTCTCGTTGACCAGTCGGTTGACGTGTCCGAGCAGCAGCAGACTTGAGATGCCTCGGTAGGCCGGGTCGGCGTCGGGAAAGTGTTTGCCTATGTCGCCGAGTGCCAGCGCGCCGAGCATCGCGTCGCACAGTGCGTGTATGGCGACATCAGCATCGCTGTGGCCTAACAGGCCGAGCGTGTGTTTAATCTTCACGCCGCAGAGCCAGAGCTCGCGACCCTCCACCAGGCGGTGGACATCATATCCTTGTCCTATGCGTATCATTTGCGTCTTTTGCCGATGAGGTCACGTATGCCGTCCATGTCGAAGCTGAGTGTGAAGCGCAGTGTCTGGTCGAGCGGCGAATTCTGTTGGGTTGCCATCATGTACGAGGCATCGAGCTGCACCACGTTGAGCGAGAAACCTGCGCCGAACGCGAAATATGAACGGCCACCCTTGTTGGGGTGCTCATAGTTGTAGCCCATGCGCAGAAAGAACTGCTGGTTGTAGTTATACTCGGCGCCGATGCTCCAGTTGATTTCCTGCAATTCCTCTTTGAAGCCGCCCGGTGCATCCGAGAAGCTCTCGAAGATACCCTTGATCGGCGACATGTCGTTCCACTTGTCGTAGGCGCTCCAGTAGGCGTCCTGGCCCTCCTGTGTGTCCATGTCGTAGTCCTGCGTGCGGGGACGTGTCGGCACCAACAGCTTGTTGACATCGAGGCCGATGCCCAGCGTGTGGTAGTCGGCAAGGGGGAACATGAAGTTCATGCCCAATCGCAGATTGGTGGGCAGGAAGTAGTTGTTCACGCCATTGTCGTTGCTTATCTTCGTACCGATGTTTGAGATGTTGAAACCCCACGAGAACTGACACTCATTGCGTCCGATCATCGGGAAAGTGGTGTAGTAACCGGCCAGGTCGACGCTGAAGCCGTGGCCGGCCTTGAACTGCTGGCCGGTGCTGGTGTCCTGGTACGAAAGGTCTGAAAGGATATACCGCAGCACAACGCCCATCGAGAACTTCTCCGACAGCTTGCGTGAGTAGCCGAGGTCGAATGCGAACTCATAGGGGTTGATGGTCTGTGCATTGGTCACTTCGGAGCTGTATCCACCCGTTGTAACCTCTCCCAATGAGAAGTAGCGGAACGAGGCCGAGAGAGCCTGGTTGTCGCCCGAACCGAGCTTCCAGTAGCCCGACAGGTCGGCTAAGAAGATGTCGTTGACAATCTTGCGCAGCCACGGGGTGTAAGAAATCGCCACTGCGCCTTGCGAATATGCGAACGCGTATTTCGACGGGTTCCAGAATTGTGCGTTGACGTCGGGATCAGTAGCCGCGCCGAGATTACCCATCGAGCTGCCTCGTGCGTCGGGGGTGATGCTCAATGTGGTCACACCGGTCTGTACCGGGTTGAATTGGCTGTCTTTGATGTCGTTCTCGGCTTGGGCCGGAACCAGCAGCCAAAGCAGCGACATGGCAATTATAAGTATGCGGATTTTCATCTATGCAGATATTAATCTATTCGTTAATTAATCGATTACTGTGAATGTCACCCAATTCGAGTTTAATTTTGCGCCGAGAGGGGAGTAGCTTCGCACCGCCGCGCGATATGTTCCGGCGGCTATATCCGTGGTGTCAAGTTCGAACTCACGTCCGCTCACCTCGAGGTCGGCGACAACGGTGCCGTCAGAGTCGGTGACTATGAGATTCAGCGAATCGTTATGGTCGCCCGCAAGTTTGAGCGTCAGTTTGTCGATAGCCATCTCTGATGTGGCCGACAGTGTGAGCTGTGACACTTCGGGCAGTTCGAATTCTTGCGAGAATGTCGAGCTGTTTCCGCACAAGTCAGTGGCGGTTGCGTTTAGAGTTACTTTGCGGCCATATCCGAATGCTGCCAGGTCGATTGTGGTGCGGTATTCGTTAACGGCCACGCCGTGGCTTTCGGTCGATGCGATGGAGATTTCCTTACCGTCGATGGTAACGCCGGTGCCGCATCCGGCACCTATGCCGGGCAGCAGGGCAGTGTCGTCGCTGACCTTCAGGTTGATTACGCCAAGCCGGGCATCAATCGCAGCTGAAATCTCAGGTGCTGTCGTGTCTGCGGCGGTGGCGGGGTCAGACAGGTCAGGCATCGATGTCGGACTTGCCAGCGCGATGCTGTCCACTCCGCACGCGCCCATGTGGCTCGTTGGGTCGTAAGTGCCGGCGTAGACGGGCAGCATCACTGTCTTGGAGGAGTTGGCAAAACTCGAAACAGAGGCCGGCAGTGGCATCTTGACGCTGAATCGACCGTTTTCCACCTTACCCTTAACGGCTAAGATCGGCAGATCGTTCAGCTGATAGTCTTTCATCTTCTTGCCGGTTGTGCCGCTGGTCTTGATGCTGATGGCAGGCTCGACAAGCTTCAGTGTCACATAGCCGTTGTAGTCGCTCTGCTCATTGTTGTTGATGTCGGTCACGGTGCCCGAAATCTCAACTGTCCGGCCACCGATGAACTTGCTGTCAGGCACGTTCAGCTTCACCTTCTTGAGAGGTATTGGCATCCTGGTCGACGGGTCGCCGATGTAGACATAGCATATCTTTGAATTGTTCGAAGTCTTGCTTTTGCCCTGCGCATATATTTCGCCCATGGTCGGAGCTTCGGTGCGTACATTATTGTCCGGGTCGTGGTACATGGCGTTGAACAATTGCTCGGCAAATGCATAATTCTCTTGCGACTCCACCGAGCGCAAGGTTGTCACCATTCCGATGAAGCCTCCATCCGGATTCCCGACCGCATTGTAGCCGAGTCCCAATAGTCCGTGGTCGAAGTTTGTGATGTCGCAGGCGGCGATGAAGCCTAAGCCCAGTTCCTTGTTGCGTACGTTGGCAAAGTCGTTGGCGGTCACCGTTATTCCCGACAAATTTGACAGAGCGCGCAAGCCTCCATGTCCGAAATATGTAAAGATGCTCTTGCCACGCTTCAGCGCACCCATCACGCGGTCTTTCATCTGTGCGACTGACAGCGGCTCGGGCCAAATTGTCTCCTTGAGCAGAAGCGGACTCTGGAACTCGTTTATCCCTGAGGTGCTGCCTGCTGCATCCTTTGCCCGGGCTTCTATGTAGTTGCTTATGTCGATTGACTGATTTTCATGCTGGTAGTTGTCGCCTGTGCATGAGAATCCCACTATCTCGTTGACCAGACCTGAATGGTCGCTCTTCTGATAATATCGGGTGAATTTTTTCAGTAAGTTCTCGGCCATCTGTTCCGATGTCACCGGCAGTACGCCCACGCCGAGGGTTATCGGAGCCGGACGTATTGACGACGCTTTCGGCTTGAAATAGTCGTGGATTATGCCGTAGTAGTCCAATGCCGGATAGGGATAGACATCCTGAATGTCATCAGTGTAAACGTCTTGATAGGCTATCATGCAATGCTCTTTCGACGCGATATTGGCGATGTTGCGCAAATCTGCGGTCATCGGGCCGAAAAAGAGGATATTTTTGAGGCGTCGGTCGCCACCCTGATAGAGCATCTTGGCCAAGAGCCGGTGGCAATTGGTGTCGGGGGTGCCGGCATTGAACTCATTGTATACTTCTGTATCGGTTACCACGATGCAGTTTAGTCCCTCGGTCTCGTTGCGCATTTTTGCAAAGCGGTCTGCATATTGACGGAATTTGTCGGTGGTGAAGATTATCATATCGATAGGCTCACGCTGCAGCCCGTGAAGATTGCTGTTGGGCACGACTGAAAATCCATCATTTATTTGCCGGAGTGTTTTCGAGGGGTCGAACGCCACCACATCGGTATAGCCGCCCTGAGTGCCGGTTGCGTAGAAGTAGCCGTTGACGTTTTCGAGTTCGACAACCTTGATGGGATTTGTCACGTCCCACACATGGGCTTTGGCCGGAGCCGGATGGCGCCATGTGCCGGCAGATTCGCTGCGGAACGTTGCCGATGCGTAGCTGAAGTCCGGGTCATCGACGGCTATGCCGAACGACACCGGATATGATACGGTCAAGTAGTCGAGGTGCAGCGCAAGGTAGTCGTAGGTCGCAGTGGTGCAGTACACCGACACTTTCCCCGTCGCAGAGAACTTTGATTCGGCCTTCAGTTTGTTTTCCTGATCGTGCACCCTGAAGCTGCGAATCTTCGCGATGCCATATTTCCTTATTGCATCCGTGGCTTTGTTGTCGTTCAGCTCCACATTGAAATCGATACTCTGGTTTTTGCCTACAGCTACATCGATATATATCTGGCATCCGTCGCCCTTGGTGTAGTAGGGCGCTTTGAAATCAAAGGTCGGCTTGTCAGCCGAGGGATGAAGACTTTCTCCAAACCATAGGCCGCCTGAGTTGAACAGGTTCTGTATCAAATCCTTCTCGTGATAGAAATATGAGTGGCCATAGGTTATGTCGGCAGCATTCTGCAGCTCAGAGGTGGCAGCTTTGTCGGCACCCTTGACCGGCTGGCTGTCGGTCAGCATGTAGTATGTCTCGTCGCTGTATATGTTCTTGTCGCTGCGGGTGAAGTACGTCACCTGGTCCTGATACAACGCTTTGATGCTGGCGTCGCCCTGTGCATAGAATACCAGTTTGTTGTTGCTGTGCAGCGAGGCCACGGGCTGCAAGCCGTCTTCGACGAGACGGTTCCCCTTGTCGTCGAGAAAGTTGATGTTGTGCAGTGTTCCACCGGTGCCATATACGGTGACTTTCGACGGGTCTGCAAATCCCATCTGACGCAGACGCTCGTAGCTGATTTCGTATATGCCTGAGCCGCTCACCGAGATTTTCACCCAGTAGCCCGAAGCAAGCGGTGTCGCCGATGCAAATTGGTATTGTGTGGTGACCTGCCCGATGGCTGATGCCGCATGCGTGGCGCACACAATCGCAATAAGCAAAGAAACAATGTGAAATCTATTCATTTTATGTTTATGTCGAGCAGATTGTAGTCGTTGGTTCTGATTGTCAGTCGGCTACCCTCAATAAGTCCAATTCCTTTTTCGCTCAGGCCGGCGAGAATAAGGTCTCCGGTTTTGATGGTGTTTTCAGCGCTGAGGCGGCTGACTGTTTCCGCGATGCCGAGTCGCAGCAGCTCTTTGCTGTAGGTTGAGATCGATCCGGCATGTTCGATTTCGAAAGAGTCGTATTGATTAAACGTGTCAATCGGCTGCAAATTGCCAAGCATGCAACTTCTGTCGAATACGACGGCTGTGGTCCAGGGCAGACCGACGGCCCGCAGTTCGGCGAGACGTCGGGTTGCGATGACCGCTGTTGCCATGGTCCAGCCGTCGATGTAGCGGTCGGCGAATCTCGGCGCCACGCTTTTGCCTAAGCGGCCTACACGCAGACAGATGCTGGCGAAGGCTTCGTAGCCTCCGTCGGTGTCGGGGATGAAAAACGGGTTGCCGCTGCGGAGCACCGTTGAGTCAGGCATCGTATACCAATTGGTGCGGCTGCCGGCCGCAGGTGCGTCGGCACTAATGGTGCCGTAATTGTTGATTACTGCGAATATCTTCATTCGGCGCTGATTGCTATCTTCTTTGATTTGCTGGAGTGCATGCCGTCGGCGGCAGTCACTTCTACCCTGTAAATGTATATGCCGCGTTGCACGCGTGCCCCTCCATAGTCGCGGAGGTCCCATGTGTCGATTATCATGCTGTCGCGGTCCGTGCTCCGGGCGTTGTCGCTGCCCCAGAGCTTCTTGCCCATAAGGTCATAGACTCCAATCCGGCAGCTGAGCGATGTGTCCGGACGGTCCAGTGAGATGCGGAAGTCGATTCCGGATGTGGTCGGAACTGCTGATATGTCGAATATCGAGGGCTCGACGGCGGCACCTACGTTGATGTCTATCGACGATTCCGATACGTTGTTGGCGTTGTCCCACGCGGTGAGTGTCAGCGTGTGGTGTCCCGGTTCTACGTCGTTGAGCGGATAGGCCAGCATGTTGAGGTCGTAATCGGTGGCATCTTGCTTGAGATACTGTTTCAGGTCCGTGCGGTAGTCCTTGCCGTCAATGCAGAGTGTGAGCGTGTGGCCAATGCCGCTCTCCGACACATTGATGCCCGACTCATCGCGCAGCTGGGCGTAGACTATCATGTTGCGGTTGATCACCGCGTCAGCGGGCAGCGTCGGACTGTTCACGTAGAATGCCTCAAACTTCGGGCCTGCGTTGTCGGTCAGGTTGTCGTTGAAGCCATACAGATACAGTTGCCGGGTCGAACCGTTGGTCTCGAGGCCGCTCTCCGACCATGCGTAGGCCGATATGAGCGCCGGTGTGTAGTTGCCCTGGATTTCGGGTGGCACGCGCAGATTGGCCTCCCAGCGTCCACCTTTTACCTCGGCGATTGTCGTCGAGAGCATCTTGTCGTGGTCGTTATAGCTCACTACGACTCCGGTCTCGCCATTGCCATGGGTGGTGATCACGCGCTCGCTGTCGTAGAGATTGAGCGACACGGTGCCGTTGAAGTCTCTGTTGAGGTTGCCATCTGCGCCGGCTATCTCTCCACAGACCTTGACTGTGGAAAGTGCGTTGATCTCGGGCATTGCCGACGGATCGGAAGCAATGTCTGTGCCGTCGATCGATGTGAATGTCACATGTCCGCTGCCTCCCGGTATGCGGATTGCAGGGTCGCCTATAAACGCAAAGCGCAGCCTGTTCTCATCGGTCACTCCGTTCATGCCGCGCACGAACACATCGCCCCAGCGCAGCGTGCCGCCGTCGGCTGCCTGATCGAACACATGGCTTGCCATTGATTTGCTGAGATTGCCGTTGTTCGATATGTATACTGTGCGGGTAGCCGCAATCATGCCGATTATGCCCGCGTCGGGGTTGAGAATCAAGGCCTCGGCGCCGCACGGCTCCATCCTGTCCCAGAATGCGAATCCGCATGTATAGGCCATGATGAAGGTCAGACGCTTGTTGTTCATGCTCTTGATGTCGACCCAGTCCCACAGGTGTTCGTGGCCCCATGTGCCCGGACTTGCGTGACCTATGTAGTTGGTCAGCAGCACTCCGTTGTTGTAGTTCGACATCATGCGGTTTGTAGCCTCCGGGTATCTGTTGCCCGTGCCGGTGTTCGTCAGCTCGTACGAGTCGAGAATCACACGGTCGTAAAGACGGTGCTGTCCGTCAGGGGTGGAGCGCATGCCGTTGTAAACATTGTCGGTCTGGTAGAAATGGTCGCCGTTGTCGGAGTCATCGGCAATGAGCATAACTTTGTTCCGCCATGCGCCGAGGTCCGGCTCGGTGACGTATTTGTTGATTTTCGCTGCCATGTCGCGCGACTCCTGGGCCGAAGTCACCGGTAGACGTCCCACAGCCACGCGCATCTTGCCGGTGCGCATGCTGAAGTCTTTGTGGTTCACATCGTCGAGCATTCCAAGCCAGTCGTCGGTCGAGTACGACAATGTCTCGGTCATGCCATCGTAGCTCTGCCACATGGGCATGGGCTTGAATCCGGCCGATTTCGCGACTGCTCCGACCATTTTGTTGTCGTTGAGCGCTTTGCCCATAATCAGGCAGTAGCCCAATTTGTGCCCGTTCTCTTCGCCGCGGTCGTACCACATCTTCATCAGGCGGCGGAACGCGCCGCAGTCGGGCTTGCCGCCCGAAAATTCGTTGTAAATCTGTTCGGGGGTGAGCACGTGCACCACCATGCCGTCGTGGTTGCGGTGCACATCTGCTATCGACTTGGCACCGTCGATATATGCCTGCGGCGAGATTATCAGCATGTCGGGAGTCTCAAGGCCATGAATGTCCTGGTTGGCCAACATTCCCGCAGGAGTAACTGTGCGCGAGATATTCTCCGGATTGAAGGCTACAAATTCGCGGTAGCCGGCGCTGCGTGGCGCGCTGAAGTGTGCCACGTCGCCCTCGAGCACATATTCCACCTTGGCAGGACGCACCGGGTCGGTTACGTCCCAGATCACTGTCCGCTCGCCGCAGCCGGCCACCGACACGCCGTCGGCCGTGGTGCTGCCGAAGTCGATGTAGAAGTGGAGCTCGCCGTTCTTGAGCTTCAGCTCGCGGTTGTAAAATATCTCTATGTAGTCGAGACGCGCTTTGTAGAGCACTCCCGAGTAGGAGAAGTCTATGCCGAGGTCAAGCTTGCCGTCGGCCACATCGAATCTCTTCCACGTTTCAGCTACAGTGCCGAAGTGTCCTGAAGAGCAACCGGCCATTTTGTCGCTGTCAGATGCGTCGAGCTGTTCGCCATTAGCCGTTATCGCTATTGACGCTGAAGCACCGTTGGAGACTTTCGAGGCAAAGCGGACAAAGGCAGTGGTCTCTTCGTCGGCCATGTCGGGAAGCGTGAAACTGAACGTGTTGAATTTTTTCGAGCGGAAATCCTCGCCCCATATCTGCGAGCCGATTTCATCGGCAGGTTCAAGCTCGGCTTCGTGCAGCGCACGCTCGGTAAACGTGGTGGCGCCGTTGCCGGGCGTCCGGTTGCTCGTCACCGACATCGGCATCTCATCTGCCGGCACCTCCACATCGCTGATGAAGTAGTAGGTGTCGTCGCTATATTGGCTCAGCCTGTGCGAGTAGGGCCGATATTCCTGACGGTTGGACTCCCATGTCACATTGTCGATTGCAAAAAATACTATGCCTTTCGAGGTGCGGACCGACGGAAGCAGCGGCAGGTCATCGGGTGTGTCCGCGTTCAGACCGTAGTCAAGTTCGCGGCCCCCAAGTCCGTAGACATGCACATTGGCCGGATTAGTGAATCCGAGATTGCGCAACTGCGCATCGGAGATAACCTGCATGCCGGCCGATTTTATCTTGACTTTTGCCCACTTGCCCGACGCTAACTTGGAGTTGGCGGCGTAGTGGTCGGCCGATAGTGCATATGCGGCAACTGTCGGCAGCATGACAGCTACCGACAGCAGGAATATCAGTTTGTACAGTAATTTTGTCATTTAGAGCTCTATAATCGACCTGTGGCTTAAAGCCGGAATGAAAGCGGGTGCCCTCTGTTCCTGAAAGAAGCTGGGTCGGTTCTACGTTTATAATAAACGGATAAGAGCGCTAAATATTATTTGTTAAGTAAGTGTGACAAATGAATTAATGTATTGATTTATGATTAATTTGGATGGAATTTCGATTGCTTTTGATGGCGTTATGGGGTTCCATAACAACTGAAAAAGGAATCGGAAGTCCGCCACAGTAAGCGTGAAGCAATGTATTAATTCATTTATCACACTTACTTAATGGTGGCAATGGCGCGGCGTATGCGGTCGGTCACTTCCTGTTTGGACATCAGTTCGGTTATGTCGAACATGTGCGGGCCGCGGCATGCGCCAACCACAGCGAGGCGGAATGCGTTCATCACGTTGCCCAAGTGGTAGCCTTTCTCGGCAATCCAGTCAAGCACAATCTTTTCGGCGTTGGCCGAGGTCATGTCTTCAATCGAGTCAAGCACACCGATCAGCTCCTCCATGATGCGGGGAGTATCCTCGCTCCAGCGCTTGCGCACATCCTTCTCGGCATATTCGGTGGGAGCCGCGAAGAAGAAGTCTGCCTGATCCCAGAGGTCGCCCAGCAGGTTGGCGCGTCCTTTGACCATGCCGAGAGCCTTGGCTACGTATTCGCGGTCGAAACCTGTGATGCCCTTTTGCTCGAGTGTAGGCATGAAGAGCTCGGCCAGTTCGGTGTCGGGCTTGGCCATGATATATTCATGATTGAACCAGATGCCTTTCTTGAAGTCGAATTTGGCACCCGACTTTGAGCAGTGTTCGAACGAGAATTTGTCGATGAGCTGCTGCATTGACATCAACTCGGAGTCGTCGCCGGGATTCCAGCCGAGCAGTGCCAGGAAGTTGACAACGGCCTCTGGCAGGTAGCCTTTCTCGCGGTATCCCGACGAAATCTCGCCCGACTTCGGGTCGTGCCATTCGAGGGGGAACACGGGGAAACCGAGTTTGTCGCCGTCGCGCTTTGACAGTTTGCCATTGCCCACAGGCTTGAGCAGCAGAGGCAGGTGCACGAACTGAGGCATTGTGTCGGTCCAACCGAATGCTTCGTAGAGCAGCACGTGCAGCGGAGCGGAGGGAAGCCACTCTTCGCCGCGGATTACGTGCGACACTTCCATCAGGTGGTCGTCGACGATGTTGGCCAGGTGATATGTCGGCAGGTCATCTGCGCTCTTGTAAAGCACTTTGTCGTCAAGAATTGACGAGTTGATTACGACTTCACCGCGGATCAGGTCGTTGACTTTCACCTCGCGGTTAGGTTCGATGAGGAAGCGCACTGTGTACTGGTCGCCGGCATCGATTCGGCGTTGCACTTCCTCGGCGCTGAGTGTCAGTGAGTTGACCATGCGGCCACGTGTCGAGGCATCATACTGGAAGTGCGGGTCGGCTTCGCGGGCGGCCTGGAGTTCTGCCGGCGTGTCGAAAGCGATGTAGGCACGGCCACGGTCCAGAAGCATCTTGACGTGCTCGCGGTAGATGTCGCGGCGCTCTGACTGCTTGTACGGTCCGTATGCACCGCCCTCGCGAACGCCCTCATCGATGCCGATGCCAAGCCACGACAGGGCCTCGTTGATATATTCTTCTGCTCCGGGCACAAAGCGCTGTGAGTCTGTGTCTTCAATGCGGAGTATCATGTCGCCGCCATGCTGGCGCGCAAATATGTAGTTATACAGTGCCGTGCGTACGCCTCCGATGTGAAGGGGGCCTGTAGGCGACGGCGCGAATCTTACTCTTACTTTTCGTTCCATAGTGTCTTGTTTTACAGACCGCAAAATTACTAATTTTTTTTGAATTTTTTGTGATTTGCGGCCTAAGAACTCCTTTTGTGAATGGATAAGGCCGGCTTGAAGTCATCGCCATCTAAATTTGTCCCCAATTCATCATAACATTACAATCATGCGAAAGATTAAAGTTAAAGATGCACTGGTTCCGGTGCTGTTGGTCGCGACCGGAGTCGCATCAATGGGTGTCGGCTGTACGCGTCAGGTATATGTGCCGGTAGAGCGCGTTCACAGCGACACCGTACTGATCGCCAAGTCGAAGACTGACACAGTGATGGGCCGCGATTCGGTCTATCTCGCCGTCAAAGGCGACACTGTGGTCAAGGAAGTTTACAAGTGGCGCTTCCGCAGTCGGTTGCGTGTCGATACCGTATACCGCAACCGCGTTGACACCGTCACGCTGACAGTCCGCGAACCCGCGCCTCCGACGTCGGCCAAACCGGCAAAATCATTCCTCGCAGCACTGTCCGACCTCCTCAAATGGCTCACCCGTGCCGTCATGCTCATCCTTGTGATTTACCTGCTTATCCGCTTTTGTCGTTTTTTTCGTTCTCAGAGTCGGTAGTCCGATATTATTTCGACAAAAATTATTAACTTTGTGGTGCCATGAGAAAGCGACCGCGTAAGGACATAATAGCTGCATGCTGGTTTTTGGCAGTATCGTTATTACTTGTCGTCACCAGCTGGTGGGCCTGGCATGAATATGTCAGTTCGCCTCCCTATGTTGACCCCGAGCAGTTCCCTGTGCGTGGATTTGACATCTCGGCCCACAATGGCTATGCCAATCTACAGGCAGCCGCCGATGCCGGCTACAAATTCGTGTTTATCAAGGCGTCAGAAGGTGTGAATTTTCGTGATGAAAACTTCGTACTCAATTATAAAAAGGCCCGCCATGCAGGCTTGAAGACCGGAGCGTATCACTATTTCCGTTTTGATCGCGACGGCGTGGAGCAGGCCAAGAATTTTCTGCGGGTTGTCGCCTCGCGACCGCTCGAACTTGGTCTGGCCATAGATGTTGAGGACCACGGTAACGCTGTCGGAGTGCCTATGGACTCAATTCAGGACAGGCTCGACCGGATGATTGAATACCTCAATATGTGCGGTTACCGTGTAACACTCTATTCAAACCGCACCGGATATGAGAAATATATCATGGATCGCTATCCCGGTTTTCCGCTTTGGATTTGTCAGTTCACCGACAACTCCATGAACACCGACTGGACCTACTGGCAGTACGACCACCATGGCCGCGTGCCCGGCATCAAAGGCGACGTCGACCTCAACGCCTACTTCGGACCCGAACTGTAATTGAACTGATTATGGTTCCGAAGAAATATGGCCCCAAGATGCATCGTCGCTCCAATTCGCACGATTACAAGGCTCCCGGCAATTATCTTTTCACGATAAAGAAAAAGACGGCGGCTCCGGAATTCAGCCGGATATGTGGAAATCCTTACATAGAGTTGTCGAATACGGGCAAAATTGCCGAGGCTGACAATTTTTACATGGACTTTCCCAATGTGACTGCAGCAGTTCTGGCGCTGACTCCATTGTCAGCGAAGATGGTCGCCGATAAACAGAGTGCCTGGCATGTGCACTGCCGTGCCGCTGTCGGAATGCTCACGGACTTGCAGGCAAAACAGGCAAGCCATGCCGAAGCAGGAGCCATCGGTCCATATGTGGATCTAACACCAGCCGGGCGTATTATTGATGAGGCAATCTCAAAGATCGAGAGTCTGCATCCGGGATGGTTTGAAATCCGCAAGTATGTTATTATGCCTGACCATCTGCACATAGTGCTGATGGTCAGGTGCTATCTGCCCAAGGATGTGACAGACTATATAGGCCTGATGAAAACCATAGCAACGTCTAATTTTAAGAAAGCCTGTGCAGAGCTGTACCGCCGCGAGCATGGAGGCAGCCTTGATGGCTACGAGGCGCTCGGCGCCGACTTTTCATTGTTCGATGCCGGAATCAATGACAAGATAATATATGACGCGAGGCAGTTTAAAAGCCGCGAGGTTTATGTCGCTGACAATCCGCGCCGACTGCTTATAAAGAGAATGATTCCCGATCTGTTTTGCAAATATCAATCAATCAGGGTTAATGATATGATATTCGAGTCGCTGGGCAATATATTGCTGCTGAAAGACCCGGAATTGATGCCGGTGCACATGCGCAGGCACTGGCAAGCTGAGGAGCGGGCGGCTCATGCCGCGGAGTGTCTGGCCCACGTGGCAGATGGGGGAGTGCTTATTTCGCCGTTTTTTAATCCTGACGAGGCCGCAGTGATGCGCAAAGCGTTGGAGCTGGGCGGTCGGATCATCAGACTGCGGATGGAAGGCTTCGGAGAGAGGGAGAAACCTGCAGGGCGCGAATTTGATTATTGTGCTGCCGGGCAGCTGTTGCTGCTTGCCGAGGCCGACAGTCCCGCCAAGCGCCGGGAGCTGAAGTATGCGAAAGCCCGGCGCCTGAATATGATAGCCGCGCAGCTGGCGGCGACTCCCGCCGAGAGTCGCCGCGCGAGCATCTTGGCGGCCACCAAAAAGTGAATACGCGCCGGGCACACCGGGCACGCGAAAGGCAATGCCTTCCGCCACACTAACCCCTCGCGCCGCCCTTTTCTCTTCTCTCTCCTTTCTTCTCTCTCCTCTCTTCCCTCTCTTCCCTTTCTTCTCTCTTTTTCCTCTTTTTCCTCTCCACTCTTCGCGCTCCACTGCTTGCGGACGCGAATTTAAAGGGAGCACCCTCGGCTCTGTCTGAGCCGAGGGTGCACTGTTGGTTGGACTTCCTGTTGGTTGGATTTCTGAGTGATTAGTGTGTCGGAAGGCATTGCCTTCCGTGTGCCCTGTCGGTTTTGCGTGTGTCCTGTCGGTTTTATTCGAAGCCGCGGAGGCGAAGCAGAGCCTTGGTGTCGGGCTTGTGGCCGCGGAAGCGCTCGAACAGCACCATGGCATCTTCGGTGTCGCCCGGCTCAAGAATGTTCTTCTTGAAGCTGGCGGCTGTCTTCTTGTCGAAGATTCCTTTCTTCTCAAAGAGCTCCCAGGCATCTGCCTCAAGCACCTGTGCCCAGAGATATGTGTAGTAGCCCGACGCGTAGCCGTCATCGCCGAAGATGTGCTTGAAGTAGGGCGAGCGGTAACGGAAGGTAATCTCTTCGGGCATTCCGATTTTCTTGGCAACTTCTGCCTCGAATGCCTTCGGGTCGGCAACTTCGGGAGTCTTGCCATATTCCATGTCGAGCAGTGCGGCGCCTGCCAGCTCGGTGGTCATGAAGCCCTGGTTGAACTTGCCGGCGTCGTTGATCTTCTTAATCAGCTCGTCGGGGATAAGTTCACCGGTCTGGTAGTGATATGCATATGTCTTGAGCACCTCGGGTTGGAAAGCCCAGTGTTCGTTGATCTGCGAGCACATTTCCACATAATCGCGGTCCACATTGGTTCCGGCCAGCGATTTGTAGGGTGCGGTTGAGAGCATTCCCTGCAGGGCGTGACCGAACTCATGGAACATTGTCTCGACCTCGTCGGCGGTGAGCAGCGAGGGCACGTTGCCCGACGGGCGTGAGAAGTTGCCTACATTATAAACGATGGGGCGCTTGTATGTGCCGTCGCCGTAGAGACCGGCCGACTGCATCTGTTCCATCCATGCACCCTGGCGCTTGGTGTCGCGGGGGAAGTAGTCGCACATCCATACGGCCACATGCTTGCCGGTTTTGGCATCCACCACGTCATATACCTCCATGTCTTCGATATATTTAGGCGCATCGGGCATGGGAATGAACTTCACGCCGTAGAGCTTCTCGGTGGCTTGGTGCATACCCTTGAGCACATTCTCGAGTTTGAAGTAGGGGCGTATAGCAGCGTCGTCAAGGTCATATTTCTCCTTCTTCACCTTGTCGGCGTAGTAGTAATAGTCGTAGGGAGCGATTTTGAAGTCGCCGCCATGAGCATCCACATAAGCCTGCATGTCCTTTACCTCCTCATGGCTGCGCTTCACGGCCGGCTCGAACACCTGCATCAGCAGTTCCGATGCGGCTTCGGGGGTCTTGGCCATGACGCGAGAGGTCATCATCTTGGCGAAGTTGTCGAAGCCCATCACTTTGGCTTTCTCGTTGCGCAGTTTTACAATCTGGCTGATAATCGGCAGATTGGAGTTGTCGCCATACGATGCGAGGTTGGTATAGCCCTCATAGATGGCTTTGCGCAGGCCACGCGAGTCGGCATACTGCAGCACGGGCAGACGGCTCGGTGCATGGAGTGTGAACACCCACATGTCTTTAAGGCCACGGCGTTCAGCCTCGTCGGCAGCCTGGGCAACCGACGACTCGGGCAGGCCGGCCAGCTCTTTCGGGTCGTATACAATCACGGCGAACTGGTTGGTGGCGTTGAGCAGGTTGCGGTTGAACTGAATGAAAAGCTTCGAGAGCTGGTCGTTGATGCTGATAAGCTCAGCCTTCTTTTCTTCGGGCAGAGCCGCGCCCTGCTCCTCAAACTGGCGGTAGTATTTCTCTACCAGGCGCTTCTGCACGGCGTTGAGCCCCATCTTGTCGCGGTTGTCATAGACGGCTTTGATGCGCTGAAACAGCAGGTCGTTGAGCATCAGTTTGTTGTTGGCATCGTTGAGAAGCGGGATAGCCTCTTCTGACATGGCGGCGAACTCCGGAGTGGAGACTGCCTCCATGTAGTGATAGAACACGCCGGCCACGCGCTCAAGAATTGGCGAAAGGTTCTCAAGCGGCAGAATGGTGTTGTCGAAGTCGGGTGTGGCGCGGTTGCGCACGATATTGAAGATAGCCTCATCCTGCTCCTTAATTCCGGCTTTGATTGCCGGAATGAAGTCGGAGGTTTCGATCTTGTCGAACGGAGCTATCTCATACTTCGTTTCGTAGGGTTTGAGGAACGGGTTTTCCCGCTCAGCGGCGTACCCCTGCGCCGGAGCAGCCAGCATTGCTGCACATGCTGCCATAACTGTCAGGTTTTTCATTTACTTATTGTTGGTTTTATCTGTGAATTCGAAAGTTGCCTTGACCGGATAGTGGTCGGAGGCCTTGAGCTTGCCACGGTGTATGTCGAGAGCTTTCAGGTTGCCGCGGTATAGAATCTGGTCGAGGTGGAACCAAAACTTGTGTGCGTTGAACGTAATCATCGGGCCAAATCCGGTCTCGACATATGCGTCATTCAGATCCTCGCCGCGCAGAAGCCGGTAGGCGTACGATTCGGGCACGTCGTTGAGGTCACCGCAGACAATCAGAGGTCCTTTGATGTCGTCGAGGGCCTTACGTAGTATTTCGACGTCGCCGCGGCGCCGGGAGAAGCCTTTCTTCAGCTTCTGGTAGACCTGGCCTTTAAGAGCTTCGAAGCTGCGCTTCATGGTGCTGATATTGTCGAGTCCGGCCACCTCGCGGATGTCGGAAGGCGACAGAGCGTACGATTTGAGGTGCAGTCCGACGAGCGTAAGCTTATGGCCATTGATGTTCACCTTGTAGAACGCATAGCACTCACTGTCGTAGGGCTGGTCTATATATTTCGAGCCTTCTTCGAATTTGAGCGGATATTTAGAGAAGACCTTGATGTCGTTGCTTTTCACACCGTCGTAATATGGGTAGGCCTTGCGCAGGCGGCTCATCTGGTCGGCGGTGAGATGGGGCACCTCGATAGAGTCGAGCTTTTTAAGTTCCTGCACGCATACGATGTCGGCACCCGAGTTGATGATATATTCAAACGTCCGGTTGGGAGTCGAGTCGCGACCGTCCTGTGGCCATCCATGGATAATGTTGTAGGTCATCAGCGTGAAAGTCTGTGTGCCGGGAGCAGGCTTCTTCGTGCTGCCGAGCGGGCACGCTGTGATGATTGGACTCCATGAGCAGACAAGTGCGAGCACGCCCAGACCTCCGGCTATTATGCGTTTGCCCAAAAACCAAGCCACAGTAATAATCAGTGTGGCGATGGCCAGATAGGGGAGGGCGAGCGTCATGACTGCCGGCAGCGTGAAGTACTCCGTGCTGAAGCGGCCGCCGTATGCCGCGAAAACGGTGGCTGCGTATATTAGCAGCGAGGCAATCAGCGCGGCGGAGCGAAGTATCGGTTTTAATAATGGAATATACATTGTGTGAGGTTCTATCGGGGTCTGCAGGCTAATCGCCGAGACGCGAGGAGATATAATTAAGTTCTGTTTTCTCTTTTGACGAGAGTGAATCGTAGCCTGAAACCCGCATTTTGTCGAGCAGCTGATCGAGTCGCTTCTGGTCGGGCGTATTCTCGGACATCGCTTTCATAGTGGCGCGAACGTGCATTTTGCGGGCGGGTACGGCTTTCGTCGGCCGCATGGATTGCAACGGGCCGAGTCTGCGCACCAGACAGTAGCCGACGCCGAAGATAATGCCTCCCGCGTGTGCCGCCTGTGTCGGCACTCCCGCGCCGGCAGACCCGATTATTGTCAGGGCCACGCAAATCAGCGCCACCCATTTTAGCTTGAGTGTGCCGAGCAGAAAGAGGCGGATGTTCCGCTCGGGCATCAGCATGCCCGCCGCGCAGATTACTGCCAGCACTGCCGCAGAGGCACCTGTCAGAAAGGCTCCGGGTGCATAGCCGGTCAGAAGCGAGGCTGCCAGGTACATCACGCCGCCGGCCACGCCGCCGCCGATATAGATATGATTGAGGCCGCCGGCATTGCCGGTGTCGGCCAGCAGTCGTCCGAACCAGTATAGCCACAGCATATTGAACAGGAGATGCCATGGCGAAAAGTGCACGAACATATAGCTCAGCAGTGTCCATGGATGGAAAGCGAACGATGTCACATCCGACGGCAAGGAAGTCAACGCGTAGAGAACCACCGTCGGTGTGCCACTCAGTATGAGAACAAGAGCAGCTATCCAGAGCGCCACCGACACGCCCGCATTGACAGTCAGGAGCCATGACAGCGCACGGCTCCACCCGCAATAGGGCATGATTTTGTTAATAAAAGCCGTCGCCACGAAGTGTCCCTTTCTTTTCCCAATACAACAAAATGACGAGTCCGAACAGCATGCCGCCGAGGTGGGCGAAGTGTGCTATCGTGTCACCCCCACCCACGCCGAGGAAGAACTCCAGCACCGCATAGCCGATTACCATATATTTGGCCTTGATGGGTACCGGAATGAAGAACAGGTAGAGAGGCATGTTTGGGAAGGTCATGGCGAAACCAAGCAGCAGACCGAACACGGCACCCGATGCACCGACAGTGACGAACATGTTCTTTGTTTTGGCCACCGCGTTGACAAACTCTGTGTCGCCTGAGGCCAGCGCCGCATCGACAATCTCCTTCATGTGCGCGTAGGTCAGGCCGTTGGCTTGCGCTATGGCGCTGATATACTCATGCTGCCAGGTCAGAACCCAGACCACCTCCTGCACAACAGCGGCGCCGATGCCGCACACCATGTAGAAAATGAAGAAGCGGCGTGAACCCCACACCTGCTCAAGTGTGCGGCCGAACATCCACAGTGTGAACATGTTGAACAGCACGTGAAGCACAGAGTGCTGGTCGTGCATGAACATATATGTGATTATCTGGATAGGGTTAAACATCGTTGCCCCTATCAGGTGCAGACCCAGCTTGTCTTGCATCACGCTGCCAAAACTGCCGAACAGTGCGCAGACAAGCCATAACGCTACATTAATTATAATCAGATTCTTCGTAACTGGTGGAATTCCACGCCATGAGTATCCTAAATTCATCGCTCTAAAGTTCGCTCTAAAAGTTTTTATGATGCAGGACGCGCAGACTTGCACGCGCCCAATATAGTAATAACGCAAAAGTTGGCCAAATATCATAAACAATTATTATTTCTCCTGTTTTTTAAATAATTGCAGCGCAGCGTATATATCGCAAACCGGAGGCTTACGTTCCCAGATGCGCCCGTGGTTGCGATTCGAATTGTTGACCAAGTAATATTGCGATTGTCAAACTCCGTAGCCATCTGCCTAAATCAGATTTTAGCCAAGCGAAAATCGTTGCCATCTAAGTCCGGTATTAATTAATCGTCAGATTAAAAGAAAAATCCGCAAAATCCGCGCAATCACGGCCCAAGGGCCGGATCCGCGTTTGAACTTAAATTAAAATTGATACAATAACATAAGTGAAACTGCACTATAAATTTACATATTTAGTGCGGTTTGCGGCTTTTGAAGGTAAATTTTTAACTTTTTTTTGAAAATTTCAACAAATTGTTTGAGAATTAATGATAAATCGCTATATTTGTGCGTTTATAGGAAAGACATTGTAAAATCACACTAAAAAAACACATAAAACCTACAAGTATGAACAAGACAGAATTAGTAAATGAGATTGCCGCAAAAGCGTCGCTCAACAAGGTAGATGCCAAGAAGGCACTCGATGCAACCCTCGAATCAATCAGCCAGGCACTTGCCAACAACGATAAAGTTCAGCTCATTGGCTTCGGCACATTCGCAGTTCAGGAGAAGCCCGAACGTACAGGCATCAACCCCCAGACAAAAGAGAAGATCACAATCGCAGCCCGCAAGGTTGTTAAATTCAAACCGGCTGCCGACCTCGGCAAGTAATCCGAATCTGAATTAATTGCGATTTGTCGCATAAGCCGACGCAGGGGTCAGACCGCTGCGCCGGTCTTTTTTTATAATCGGTTGGCGGATTGATGAAAATTTTGTAATTTTGTGGTTTAATAGTAATATAAGAACTCAAACAGCAAGCATTACAACAACAATCAGATAAAATGGCAATAGAAAATATTATCGCTCAGGGAGCCGCCGACGCTGTCAAGGCTCTCTATGGCTCGGATGTAGACCCGAAAATATTGATGCCCTCCGCCACCAAGAAGGAGTTCGAGGGTGACCTCACCATCGTGGTGTTCCCCGTGGTCAAGATTGCGCGCAAGGCTCCGCTTGCAACAGCCGAAGAAATCGGCGCATGGATGACCGAGAACGTTCCGGCTGTGGCCAAGTACAACGCCGTCAACGGATTCCTCAATCTTTCAATCGACCGCGGCTACTACCTCGGCCTGCTGCACGATATCGCCGCCGACGACAATTTCGGTTTCAAGAAAGCCGACGAAAACTCCGACCTCGTCATGGTGGAGTACTCGTCGCCCAACACCAACAAGCCTCTCCACCTCGGCCACGTGCGCAACAATCTGCTCGGCTATTCTCTGGCGTGCATTCTCGAAGCAAACGGCCACAAGGTGGTGAAAACCAATATCGTCAACGACCGTGGCATACATATCTGCAAGTCGATGCTCGCATGGCAGAAATGGGGCGATGAAGTCACCCCTGAATCGGCGGGTAAGAAGGGTGACCATCTGATCGGTGACTTCTACGTGGCTTTCGACAAGCACTTCAAAGATGAAGTCAAGAAGCTGATGGCCGAAGGACTCAGCGAGGATGAAGCCAAGGAAAAGGCTCCTCTGATGGCCGAAGCACGCGAGATGCTCCGCAAGTGGGAGCAGGGCGACCCCGAAGTCCGCGCACTCTGGGAGAAGATGAACTCATGGGTCTATGCCGGCTTCGACGAGACTTACCGGCGACTCGGAGTGTCGTTCGACAAGATCTACTACGAATCCGACACATATCTCGAAGGTAAGGACCTTGTGCTCAAGGGCCTTGAAGAGGGTAAGATGTACCGCCGCGAAGATGGCTCCGTGTGGGCTGACCTCACCGGCGAGGGTCTCGACCACAAGCTGCTGCTCCGCGCCGACGGAACATCGGTATATATGACTCAGGATATCGGCACCGCCAAACTCCGCTACCAGGATTTCCCGATCGACCGCATGATTTATGTCGTGGGTAATGAGCAGAACTACCACTTCCAGGTGCTGTCGATTCTTCTCGACCGCCTCGGCTTCAAGTGGGGCAAAGACCTGACTCACTTCTCCTACGGCATGGTGGAGCTCCCCGAGGGCAAGATGAAGTCGCGCGAGGGAACAGTGGTCGATGCCGATGACCTGATTGACACCATGATCAGCTCGGCCGCCGAAATGAGTGCCGACCGCTATCAGGACATGACTCCCGAAGAGGCTGCCGAGATATCGCGAATGGTTGGTCTCGGAGCGTTGAAGTACTTCCTGCTCAAGGTCGACCCGAAGAAGAATATGCTCTTCAACCCCAAGGAGTCAATTGACTTCAATGGCAACACCGGCCCGTTCATCCAGTACACCTACGCGCGTATTCGCTCGGTGCTCCGCAAGGCTCCCGACTTCGACCCCAAGGCTGCTGTCGAGGGTACCCCCGGCGACAAGGAGACGGTGCTTATCCGCAAAATCGACGACTTCCGCAATGTCGTGGCTGATGCCGACCGAAAGTGCTCGCCCGCCGTGGTGGCAAACTATGCTTACGACCTGGCCAAGGAGTACAACCAGTTCTACCACGACTATTCGATTCTGCGCGAGGAAGATGCCCGGGTGCGCAACCAGCGTCTGCTCATCTCATGGGTAGTGGCCCGCACTCTCAAGGCTGCAATGTCGCTGCTCGGCATCGAAATGCCCGAAAGAATGTAATAAACTATATGGCACAAAATTTGTCTTAAAGTTAGAAACCGGCATTCTAAATTAAAAATAAAGAAATATGGATTACAGAAACAATAATGTGACTCCGCCTCCATTCTATGGCGATCACAACCGGACAACCGTGTTGGCTCAGACCAACTCGGTGATGAAGCGCGTGTATGTGCGCATGTTTATCGGACTGCTCGTGTCGGCGTTCTGCGCCCTCGGCGTGGCTTCAAGTCCGGCAGCTCTCCAGTTCTTCTTCGGTAACTCGTTCATGTACTGGATACTGTTCATAGCAATGATTGCCATGGCTTGGATGTTGCCATCGCGTATGACACGTATGTCGACCGGCGCTGTGCTCGGCTGCTTTGTGCTCTTTTCAGCACTGATGGGCGTAACATTGGCTCCTATATTTATTGTCTATAGACTGGGAACCATCGTATATACCTTCTTTATCACCGCCGGCACATTCGGCGCAATGTCGGTCTATGGTTACTTCACCAAGAGCGACTTGACAAAGATGGGCTCGTTCCTGTTCATGGCGCTTATCGGCCTGATTATAGCCTCGGTAGTCAACATCTTCCTGCACAGTTCAACATTCAACTGGATTATCTCTATCGCCGGTGTGCTGATTTTTGTCGGTCTGACCGCATGGGATACCCAGCAGGTTAAGCGTCTGGCAGCGGCCAACCTCGACCCGGCTCTTGCCGATAAGCTCGCCACTATGGGCGCGTTGAACCTCTACCTTGACTTCATCAACCTCTTCCTTTTCATCCTCCGCATATTCGGCGGCGGTCGCGATTGACATGGACACGATCAAGCTTAAAGCCGACGTTGCGTCGGCAATGGAGGAATATACTTCCGCACCCGAGGCATGGGAGGACGCAGTTCTTACTGTCAATCCCACCACCGGCGAAGTGAAGCTGCTCGAAGCCGAAGAGGCTGAGTCTCTCCCAGAGGAGAGTATCGACATCTGGAATCCGATGGATCTCATCGGGATGACTCCCGATGGCGAATGGAAAACTGACCATTCCGGCATCGATTCTCTTGTCGAGGAATACGTATAATCATAAGTGGGAGTGATAAATGGGTTAACTCGTTTGTCACACCCACTCCTTATGCTTGAAAAACAATGGGAACAGTCTCTCATTGCCATTTGCCATCATAATGTCTGTATTGATAACTTTTGACTTGTTTGGAATACAGGCTTGCCAACAAAGAAACGATTCTAACTAACCTATTATAATTTTAGAATGAAACATTATCTACAAAAGACAGGTGTGTCTCTGTTAGGGCTTCTGTTGCTCGCAGGTTGTACCGACGACACTTACGATCTGTCGGACATTGACACCACCTCGGAGTTTAAAATCAACGACCTTGTAATTCCACTGAATTTGCGGCCAATCACGCTCGAGAATGTGCTCGACATTGACGATGACCCCGACGCCGTGATTCAGATTGACGAGCAGAACGGCCGTAGATTCTATGTGGCCCGAAAGAGCGGCAATCTGCACGCTGTGCCCGGAATGGTCAACGAACTCAGAACAAGCGTGCCTCAGATCAGCAGCATCAACCAGACTCTCAACGGACAGGTTGAGAATACCGGAGCACAGCTGCCCGGCGTGCGTGAAGCCGCTACCGACGGTTTGGCAATAGTTTTCCCTGTTAAGGAGCAGATGACCGGCTTCTCTTATAATGTTGGCCATGTAGATAAGGAAATTTTTACACTGAGCGAGGTCAAACTGAAAAACAACGCCCAGCATCGAACCACAATCAAAATCAACTTGAGCTCACCCGAAATCAAAAGTGTGGCAAGCCAAGTTGTGCTGCGTGATGTTCAGTTACAGTTTCCCCGCAATCTCCGGATTGAATATCCGAGCGGCTACACCTACAACAATGGTTTGCTGACATTGCCCGAGATGGTGGCTGACGCATCGAACAACTTCACTGTCAGCGCTGAGGTTGTTGTAACAGGCCTTAAGTTCGACACGCCGCTGCAGCTTAAAGACCTCGACGACTACGAGGGCTATGGAAATTTCAGCATCAACGAGAATCTCGGCATCAAAAGCGCCAAGCTGTACGCCACACCCAAGGCTCAGATCTCAGATATTCCGACATCCATATCATTGAATATCGATTTCGGAATGAATGAAATGGTGATCAATGAATTCTCGGGTAAAATCCGCTACAATGTCAATATCGATGACATTACCGAACTGAACCTGTCGGATATTCCCGATTTTCTCGTCGGCGAGCAGACCAATATCAGTCTCTATAATCCCCGTATTGAACTCGATGTCAACAATCCGGTCGGAAATTACAATGTGGGTATAAGCACAGGTCTCACCATCACCCCTCGACGCGACAACGAACCGGTGTCAGAGAAATTCGTGTTCCCCGGTATTTCAATAGGACATAATGGTGAAGGCCCCTACCATATAGAGATAGGTGCGAAAACTCCCGACAATCCCGCGGCATATCAGTACAGCTTCCCCGAGCTTTCAAACGTTCTGTCGGGTGCCGGCATACCGAAATATCTGAAGTTCGACCTGACCTCTCCCAAGTATCCGGTGCCTGTTATCTCGGGCGATGCAAAGAACTTCCCGCTCGGTAAGCAGTTCTCCGAAATCAACGGCAAATATCAGTTCTATGCGCCTCTGGCTTTTTGCGACGGCTCCGTGGTGTACTACACCGAGCGCGAGGATGATTGGCAGGATGAGGATCTGCAGAAGGCCAAGGTTACCAAGCTGACCCTGACTGCCACAGCACTTTCTGACCTCCCTTGCTCGGTGGCTCTGACCGCTACGCTGCTCGACAAAGATGGAAATCGTCTGGACAAGAAGGAGACCGATGCAAACTGGGCATTCATCCCCGCAAATGCCACCGCAGAAACCGGCAAGTTCTCGTTCGACCTTATTCCGGCCAATCCTGACGTGCCCTTCCAGAACATTGACGGCATAGAGTTTGTGGCCAAAGCCACTCAGGAGGTGGATGGAGTAGCGCTCTCTCCCGACCAGAAAATCACTATCGACAATATCAAAATAACTGTCTCCGGTTCATACACAACCGACTTCTAACCCATCATTGCAATGAACAAGATTATTAAAGTTATGGTGGCCGGAGCTATCTTGGCCATCGGTGCTGTAAGTGCGTCAGCTCAAAACACATATTCGGCATATTTCCTCGACAACTATCTCTATCGTCACCAGATGAACCCGGCCTTCGGCAATGAGTCCGGATTCGTGGGCTTCCCCGTGCTGGGTAACATCAACGCCGGCATGCGTGGAAACCTGCATATCGACGATGTGCTCTATAATATTGACGGCAAGACGAGCCTGTTCACCAACCCCAACATAAGTGTGTCCGAGGCAATGGGCAAGTTCGAAGATAAGAACCGTCTCGGTTTCGACCTGAAACTAGACCTTATCAATGTAGGCTTCAAGGCTTTCGGCGGATACAACACGGTCGGTATCAACTTATATACCGGAGCCGAGGTCTCTATTCCCAAATCCTTCTTCTCTCTGCTTAAGGAGGGAATTTCCAACAAGACCTATTCAATCGAAGATTTGGGAGCACATGCAGATGCCTATGCTGAGATTGCGCTCAATCACTCACACGACATCAAACAGGTGCCCGGTCTGCGAGTCGGCGGTACGCTGAAATTCCTTGTCGGTCTCGGCTCGCTCGACGCCGAGTTCAAAAACGCCAAACTGAATCTTGGAGTGGATAAATGGTCTATAGAGTCAAATGCAGACCTTTACGCCGCTGTCAAGGGTATGACCTTCAAATACGGCCATGATGACGGCAGCCGCTATGTCGATGGCTTTGATATGGATGGCTTCGGTGTCAACGGATTCGGTATGGGTCTCGACCTTGGTGCCACGTATAAGTATCGTGACTTCAACTTCTCGCTTGCGGTTCTCGATCTCGGCTTTATGAACTGGAGCAATGCTCTCCATGCCTCGACCAAAGGTGTGAAGAAGTTCGAACTCGACAAGTATGCCTTTGATGTTACAGGCAACGATAAGGATGACAATGGCGACAGCACGTGGGACAACATGCGCGATGACCTTGCCAAGCTCTATCAGCTTGAAGATGACAGCAAGACCTCGCGCACCGATGCTCTGGCCGCTACCATCAACGTCGGCGTGGAGTATGAGCTCCCTTATTACCGCCGTCTCCACTTCGGCTTGTTGAACTCGACACACATCGACGGACCCTGGACCTGGACTCAGTTCCGCCTCTCGGCCAATGTACGTCCGGTTGACATTCTCTCGGCCTCTGCCAACGTTGCCATCGGCACCTACGGTTTCGATTTCGGCTGGATGCTGAATCTCTGTCTGAAGAAAGGCTTCAATCTATTCGCCGGCATGGACCATTGTCTCGGCAAGCTGACAAAAGATGGCATACCCTTGAACTCTAATGCCAAGTTCAACTTCGGCATCAGCTTCCCCTTCTAAATTCAGATTATAAAATATATTTAGAATAATACAGAAATAAAAAAATCCGACTCGTAAGAGCCGGATTTTTTTATTGTGAATTTGATTGATTAGTCGTTGTTGTGGTCGTTGCCGTTGTTGTGCTTGAACTCGCGGCGCGGTCCACGGTCTCCACGTTCGGGACGCGGTCCGCGGTCACCATCGCGGCGCGGTCCGCGGTCGCCGTCGCGGCGAGGACGGGGTCCACGGTCGCCACGGGGACGGGCCTCGCGCTCAACATAGCCCTCGGGCTTCGGTGTGAGCACACGGGTCGACAGACGATATTTGCCGGTCTTCTTGTCAATTTCAATCAGCTTCACCTGTAGCTTGTCGCCCTCTTTGAGACCGCTTGCCTCCATGCTGTCGAGACGGTCCCAGGAGATTTCGCTGATGTGCAACAGACCGTCGCGGCCGGGCATGAACTCTACGAATGCGCCGAAGTCGAGAATCGAACGGACAGTGCCTTCGTATACCTCACCCTCTTCGGGCTGAGCCACGATAGCCTTGATCTTGGCCAGAGCGGCGTCGATGCTTGCCTTGTCATTAGATGCGATTTCAACGCGGCCGATGCCGAGCTTCTCATCCTCGTCGATCGAGATAGTGGCGCCGGTCTCTTCCTGAATGCCCTGGATAACCTTGCCCTGGGGGCCGATTACTGCACCGATCATCTCCTTCGGAATCTCGAGTGTGATCAGGCGCGGCACATGAGGCTTGTAGTCCTCGCGGGGTGCGGGGATTGTCTCGTTGATGATATTGAGGATGTGCAGACGTCCGTCGCGGGCCTGGTCGAGAGCCTTGGCCAGGATCTCGTAGCTGAGTCCGTCGCACTTGATGTCCATCTGAGTGGCGGTGATACCTTTGGTGGTACCGGTCACCTTGAAGTCCATGTCGCCGAGGTGGTCCTCATCGCCGAGGATGTCGGAGAGGACAGCATACTTGGTGGCACCTGCGTCAGAGATAAGACCCATGGCCACACCGGCAACCGGGCGCTTCATCTGCACACCGGCATCGAGCAGCGACAGTGTGCCGCCACATACGGTAGCCATCGAAGAGGAACCGTTCGACTCGAGGATATCGCTGACGATTCGGCAGGTGTAGGGGAAGTTGTCGGGGAACATGCGTTTCAGTGCGCGATGTGCCAGATTTCCGTGGCCGATCTCGCGGCGGCCTACGCCGCGCTGCGGACGGGCCTCACCTGTCGAGAAGGGAGGGAAGTTATAGTGAAGCAGGAAGCGCTCCTTGCTCTGGTTGAGAACATCGTCGACAATCTTCTCGTCGAGTGTGGTGCCTAAGGTGGTGGTGACAAGCGCCTGAGTCTCGCCGCGTGTGAACACTGCCGATCCGTGAGGGCCGGGCAGATAGTCAATCTCGCACCAGATGGGGCGGATTTCGGTGGTCTTACGGCCATCGAGACGGATACCCTCGTCGAGAACGCAACGGCGCATGGCCTCTTTCTCAACATCGTGATAGTAACGCTTCACCATCGCCACGCGCTGGTCTGAAGTGTACTTCTCGAGCTGCTCCTCGGTCATCTCTGGCATGTCGGCGATGTACTCCTCGCAAATCTTGGCGAACTCATCGTTGCGCCAGTGCTTGTCGGCTGAGCCGGTGCGGGCAATTGCATATGCCTTGTCGTAGCACTTGTCGTGAACATCCTGGCGAAGGTCGGCGTCGTTCACCTCATGGCAGTAGGTGCGTTTTTCCTCCTTGCCGGCTTCTTTCATAAGCTCAAGCTGAGCCTGACAGTGCTTCTTGATTTCTTCGTGGGCTACCTTGAGGGCTTCGAGAAGTTCAGCTTCCGAAACCTCGTTCATTTCACCCTCGACCATCATGATGTTGTCGTAGGTTGCGCCGACCATCAGCTCGATGTCGGCCTTTTCGATCTGCTCGAAAGTGGGGTTGATTACCCATTCTCCCTCAACGCGGGCTACGCGTACCTCAGAGATGGGGCCGTTGAACGGAATGTCGCTGCAGGCCAGGGCTGCCGATGCGGCGATGCCGGCCAGTGCGTCAGGAGCGTCGTTCTCGTCGGCCGAGAACAGTGTCACGTTGACAAACGTGTCAGCGTGGTAATCGTCGGGGAAGAGCGGACGCAGCACGCGGTCCACAAGTCGCGATGTGAGGATTTCATAGTCGCTCGCGCGGCCTTCTCTCTTCAGAAAACCGCCCGGATATCGTCCGATTGAGGCGTATTTCTCTTTGTACTCTACTGTGAGGGGCATGAAGTCAACTCCCTCGCCGGCCTCTTTGGCCGAACATACGGTCGCAAGCAGCATCGTGTTGCCCATGCGCACCTCTACCGCTCCATCGGCCTGCTTGGCAAGCTTGCCTGTCTCGATCGTAATCTCACGACCGTCCGGCAGGGCGATGGTTTTCTTTACTGGTTTCAACATAAATTCTTTATTGTTTTGCTTCGCTATCTTACGGCGGAATGCACCCTATGCGCACTCCGCTTGTCTGCGGAATCTTAGTCCGCAGACATAAGTGTTTATATTTGCTACAAAAATACAAATATTATTCCAATTACGGTCATGTTTTTACAAATAATTTCGTAATTTTGTGAAAAATATTATAAATAGCTATAATAAAACATGAAAATATACAAGATAGCCGTTTCTGCTGCCCTTTTGGGCGCTGTGGTGTGTGCTTGCTCACACGAACCGAAGTTTAAAGTGTCGGGCGATGTCGAAGGCGCCGGGGGCGAGTCGCTCGTGCTCGAAAAGTCTGACTTCCATGGTCGTTGGATTGCCGTCGATTCCACACGCGTCAATGATTCCGGCAAGTTCGAAATCAAGGCTGAAGCTCCTGCTTCGCCCGAAATATACCGCCTCACACTCGGCGACCGTTTCATATACTTCCCCGTAGATTCAATCGAGTCGCTGACCATCAATTCGTCGAAGTCGGAATTCGGCTCGAAATTCGAACTCTCAGGCACGCCGGCAGCCGAAAACTTAGCGGCTTTCGAGCATGAACTGATGGCTCTCCAGACCACAGACTCAGCTTCGCTCGCCAACTTCAAGCGTGCCGTCTATTCCAAGTATATCAAGGACAACGGTGCCTCTATCCTCGGCTACTATGTGCTGACAAAAGTCTACAATGACAAACCGCTTTACGACCCGGCCAACCGCGACGACGCGAAGTATTATGCCGCCGTTGCCACGCAGTTCGAGAATTTGCGTCCCGGCGACCCTCACGGCCGCATGGTCCGCGAGGTGGCCATGAACGCCATGCGTACACACAACCAGGGCCGCGGCAAGCAGAATGTGATTGAGGCCAAGGAAATCCGTGTGATCGACATCGAGTTGCCCGACGCCGACAATGTGACCCGCAAGCTCTCTGACTTCGTGGGCAAAGGAAAACCTGTCGTGGTGGTCTTCTCGGCAATGAACGAACCGGACTCGCCGGCATTCAACCGCGAACTTGCCAAAATCTACAATGCCCATGGCGGCAATGTCGAGATCTATCAGATTTCGTTCGATGAAGGTCTGTATGAATGGCGTAACGCCGTGAAGAACCTTCCCTGGATCAACGTTATCGACCCGAACGGCACCGCATCGACCGCTCTGCGTGATTACAACGTCGGCGCGCTGCCTGCAGTGTTCCTCTACGATGCCGCAGGTGATCTTGTGGCCCGTCCCGAGACTCTCGGTGAATTATCTAAGAAGCTCTGATAAAAGTATATATGGACTGGAAAGATGTTCTCGGGCAGCTGCGTCAGGATCCTTCCTTGCCCGAGGGTGAGGAGACGGTGGCACCCGAAGCTCCGGCACTCAAAGCCAAAGATACGCTGCGTGTCCTGATTGACCGGAAGGGTCGCAAGGGCAAGGTGGCAACAATTGTCGAGGGGTTCACTGTCGACGATGACGAAGTTGCTGAAATTGCAGCCACGCTCAAACGTAAGCTCGGTGTCGGCGGCAGCTCGCGCGGGGGTGAGATTCTGATTCAGGGAGATGCAGCCGAACGCGTCCGCACCATGCTCCGCGAACTCGGCTACAAAGTCCGCTGATTTATAAATTTAGAATTTAGAATTTAGAATTTAGAATCCCCCATTTCAACATTCAACATTCAACATTATAAAGAAATGCTGGATTTGCATCGCGCGTCGGCCGGCTCAGGCAAGACCTACACACTGGCCAAGAAGTTCATATGGTATCTGATTACCATCAAGGAGGAGGATCGTCCCCGGCGTCTGCGTCGCGACAGCGAAATCGCTGATTCAGCACGCCACATACTTGCTGTGACCTTTACCAACAAGGCCACCAACGAGATGCAGCAACGCATTGTGAAGCGCCTCGACGACCTGGCTCACACGACCCCGGTCTATGAGTTCGATGACACCGGGCGCCGCGTCATCAAAAGCCCGGATTACATGCAGGAGTTCTGCGATGACTTGCGTGTGTCGCCGGCTCGTCTGGCTGACGTATGTGCCAAGGCTCTCAGTGCTCTGCTCGAAAACTATTCCGATTTCAAGGTCTCTACAATCGACTCTTTTTTTCAGCTTGTGCTCCGTACTTTTGCATATGAGTCCGAACTGAATGATTCCTATCAGATTGAACTGGACTCGGAATATCTGTCGCAAATGGCTGTTGACTCCACGCTCGAGGCCTTCGACTCCGACGAGGATAAGAAGGATGCTCATTCCGCCCGCGAAATCAGCGAGGCCGTATATTGGGTGGGTCGACTTATGGAGGGTGCCGACAAGGCGTGGAATATTTTTGCGCGCAAACTTAGTGCCCGCAACGATGACGCACCCTACAAGTCGCTGATAAGGTCGGTGAAGCGTCTTGAGAACGAAGACTACAAGACCAAGCGTAAGGATATTGAGGATTACTACACCTCAGGGCGTGACCTCATTGCCGATTACGAGGCATTGAGCCGCCATTTCGACGCTCCCGTCGAGGAGGCCTTCGGGCAATTCGTGGCGTCCGCACGGAAACTTAAGAAGGAATTGCCTCTCAATATACTCGACAAGGGGCAGGCGGGCCGCGATCTCAAGGCGCTGCTCACCCGTCTGGTCGATTACGCCGGTGCCAAGAAACATAAGGCCACCGATGCCCCCGACGAGAAGATAGCCGGATATTTCGACAAGGTGTTCGAGCCGGATGCCATGGCGAAAATGATGAAGAAATTCGGTGCCGGCAGTCCCTGGATTGCCGGAGCTCTCCCTTACTGCCACGAATGCTTCCGCCGCTGGAGCGCTGAGCTGTCCGACCCGGACTTCCGCACTTGGCGTGTATATGCCAAGAACCTGCCAT
>N._albigula_661_foregut__coassemble_11_pt1 | contig 30732 bp, 20 predicted proteins | sample N__albigula_661_foregut__metabat2_high_PE_002 | metagenome-assembled genome bin N
GGCATTGAGACAATGGCGAGTTTCATAAAGGAATCCGACCAGTACCGTCACGATCTGGCAGCACCCTATCTGACCGACTCAGTATTCATAAACAAACTGGCCGAGGAGGCCTATCAGCGTTCGCTCGAAGAAGTCGAGGCCCGTCACATCATGCTGTTCAAGACCCGCGACGCTGCCGAAAACGATCGTCTCCGCCAGCGTGCTGACAGTCTGCTCGGCGTATTGAAAGCCGGAGGCAACTTCGAAGAACTCGCCCGCAAATATTCGGGCGACCGAGGCAGCAATTCCAAGGGTGGCTACATGGGATGGATCAAAGCCAACACATTCCCCATCACATTCGAGCAGGCAGCCTACACTCTGCCCGAAGGTGAGATTTCAGAAGTAGTGGAGAGTCCGATGGGCTACCACATACTGAAAGGAGGCAAACACCGCAAATCGCTCGGAAAGATCCGCGCCGCCCATATACTGAAACTGACACAGGGCAAGGATGAAGCTGCACAGGCACAGGCCAAGCATGACATCGACAGCCTCTACCAGGTGGTAAAAGCCAACCCTGCGATATTCGGCAATGTGGCACTGACCAACAGCGAGGACCCCGGTTCGGCACGCCAACGCGGCATGCTTCCTCCGTTCGGCGCCGGCGACATGGTTGCCGAATTCGACTCAGTGGCATTCGCACTCGGCGAGGGAGAGATCAGCACACCGTTCAAGACCGCATATGGATATCACATCATCCACAAGATCGGCAACGAACCCCAGCCTACGTTCGAGCAAATGAAACCGTCGCTGGTGGCACGTATCACCAATCCGCAGGATGCACGCTACAAACTGGTGCGCCAGAACCAGACAGACAAGTTTGCAGCCAAACATAAAGCATCGCTCAACAAGAAGACAATAGATGCTATGCTCGCTGCGGCAACCACTTCAGGAATCGACTCTGCATTTGTGATGAACTGGACCTCAGCGCCCAACGGCTCGATGGTGCTCTACACCATCGACGGCAAAGCAACAAAAGCTGAAAGTCTTGTATCTCAACTCAAAAAAGTAAGAATTCCTGCATCAAATACAGCAGCCGAATATCTTTCGGACAGAATCGCCGCAGTCTATAACCGTGACCTGGTGACAGCCGAAGAAAATTCGCTGATAGAATCGACACCTGATTACCGCAACCTGCTCAAGGAATATGTGGACGGCAGTCTGCTCTACGAAGTCAGCGTCAGAAAAGTGTGGGACAAGGCAGCCAAAGACACCGATGGCCTGAAGAAATATTTTGAGGATAACCGCAGCAACTACCGCTGGACCGAACCTCATGCCAAAGGATATCTGGTGCAGTGCACCAACGATTCTGTGGCAGCTCTTATCCGCGAAAAGGCCGCGACACTCGGCGGCGATACAATCGCCAACACACTGCGCCAGGAATTCCGCGGCCAGGCAAACATCGACAAGGTGCTCGTAGGCAAAGGAACGAACGCCATGGTCGACAATCTGCTCTTCGGAGGTCCGGAAGTGAAGTCGAACAACAGCAGATATTCCGTATATTTCATGCTCAATCCGCGCATCGTCAACGAACCTGAGGATGTATCGGACGTAAAGGGTCTGGTCACAAGCGACTACCAGAACGAATTCCAGCAGGCCTGGGAAGATGAACTGCGCCACAAATATCCGGTTAAGGTCAACGAGAAGGTGCTCAAGAGCGTTAAACGGAAATAAGCAAGGCTCTATAAACATCTGAACAGAACCGAAAAGGTGATAAAAGCTACGGATAGATGAGAAAATTATGGCTACTTTGGATTGTGGCGGCAGTCGTGTCGTGCGGAAAGCCCAAAGAGCCTGCCGACCCTACAGACCAGCAACTTCTTGTAGCGGTCGGCGACTCATCGCTCTATATGTCGGATGTATTGGACAAAATACCCCGGGGACTCGACCCTACCGACAGTGCGAGGATGTTTCACAGCATAGTCGACACATGGGTTCGCAACCTTGTTCTGTCGGACGTCGCGGCTAACAACCTGCCGGATCCCGGCAAAATCGACCGCATGGTCGAAGCATACCGCAACTCGCTTATTGTCAACGAATATCTTTCCTCGATGGTCGAAACTGAAGCGACAGACGTACCGGAGGAGAGAATCCGCAAGTACTACGAAGCGCACCAAGAAGAGCTGATACTGAAACAGCCTCTGGTGAAGGGAGGTCTCATCAAGGTGGCACAAGATGACAAGAATATCGATAACTTGCGCAAGTGGATGACAGAATTCAGCGATGGGTCAATCGATAAAATTGAGAAATCAGGCATGCGTAACATCACGCTCTATGAGTACTTCAGCGATGACTGGCATGAGTGGAACGTGGTTGCCGACCAAATACCATATCGGTTTGATAACGCAGATGCCTTCATAAAGGCAAACCGCAATTTTGAGACCACAGGCGGCGAGTTCACCTATCTGCTCCACATATCGGACTATGTGCCGACAGGAACCCAAATGCCATACGAATTCGCCAAGCTGAAAATCCGCGAGATATTGCGCATTCAAGACATCGAGGCCATGCGGTCGAAACTGATCAAGAGCATCTACCGGCGCAAAATCAACGAGGGAGAGCTTAAGCCCGGACTCTACGACGTTCTGAACGGCAGTCGTTGAGAGGTTAGAGAGAAGAGCGGAGAGCGGAGAGTGGAGAGAAGGTAAAATAGAAGGATAGAATTATAATAAACTATATAGGACGTGAAACTAAGAAAACTGATAGTTCCGGCAGTCGGCATGGCGGCAATTTGCGCCATAGCAGCTCCGATAAAGAAAAATGTGGTAGATGAAGTTGCCTGGGTTGTAGGCGATGAACCCATTTTCCGTTCGGACATCGAAGAACAGTATATGCAGGCCCGGCAGGAAGGGACCCCGATAGCCGGTGACCCATATTGCGTGATACCGGAGCAATTGGCAGTTGAGAAACTGTTTTTGCATCAGGCCAAAATCGACACCATCGAGGCACCTGAATCGCAGGTGATATCAGGAGTTGAGAAGCGCATGAATTATTTCGTGACCAACTTAGGATCGAAAGAGAAGGTCGAGGAATATTTCCGCAAGCCTTACGCACAGCTGCGCGAACAGATGACTGATATGATGCGCAACAACTACATCGTCGAGTCGGTGCAGAATAACTTGACCAAGGAGGTGAAGATTACTCCTAACGACGTGCGCAAATATTTCACCGCACTTCCGACCGACAGTGTGCCATACGTGCCGATGCAGGTAGAGGCGAAGGTCATCATGATCAATCCGCGAATTCCGGAGCAGGAGATTGAGGATGTCAAAGCGCGTCTGCGCGATTATGCCGACCGTGTCAACAAGGGAGAGACGCCATTCTCGACATTGGCTATATTATATTCCGAAGATGGTTCGGCACGACAGGGTGGTGAACTCGGCTTTCATGGCCGCGCCGACTGGGTGCCCGAGTTCTCGCAGGTAGCTTTCAACCTGAGCGACCCCAAGCGCGTGTCGCGTATTGTCGAGACTGAATATGGCTACCATATCATCCAGCTCATAGAGAAGCGTGGCGAACAGGTCAACGTTCGTCACATATTGCTCAGCCCGAAGGTCGATTCGAAAGACCTCGCCGACGGCGTGGTGAAACTCGACTCGCTGCGTAAGGAAATAATTGCCGGCAAAATTCCGTTTGAAGAGGCTGCCCGCTGGGTGTCGCAGGATAAGGAAACAAGAAACAACAACGGCGTGATGATAAACTCGCGCACCGGCTCCAACCGTTTCGAAATGCAGGACCTTCCGCCCGAGCTGGCACGTAAGATTGAGCTGATGCAACCGGGCGACATATCTGAGGCATTCATCATGAAAGATATGCGCAAGAACCGCGACGTCATTGCCATAGTCAAGCTCACCGACCGCATACCGGGACACAAAGCGACACTTGCCGATGACTTCAACATGATCAAGCAGATGTATGAACAACACGCCAAGCAGAAAGTCATCAACGAATGGATTGAGAAGAAGATTGGCGAGACATACACCCGAATTTCTGACGGCTGGGATGGCTGCGAGTTCCGCTACAAAGGCTGGAACAGCGGCGCAACGGGTTCAAAATAAGGGTTGACAAGTTCAAAACGACAGCCATATGGCACGCAATGCGTGCCATCACACTGATTATTTGATATGTTGAAAATGTCAAGAAAAAGTTTTAACCGACCGATTTATCTACTATACGTGCTGGGCGCTATCTTTGCGCTCTGCACGCTTTCTCTATTGGCACAAACCCAAAAATCGAAGCCAAAGGAGAAGGAGAACTACCATCGGCCGGCTCCGACAAAGCCGATACAGCCGGAGATTCCGGAAGTGAACCGATATCAGGATGACAAGGTGTTTCTCGAATATGCAGACTCACTGTTCCGTCCGGCCAACGAGTATGAGGAATTTCAGATAGTCAAAGGCTCGGTGAAATTCCGTCAGGGAGGCATGTGGATGTTCTGCGACTCAGCCTACTACTACCCTGCCAAGAATTCGATGGATGCTTTCGGCCACGTCGAGATGCAGCAGGGCGACACTCTGTTTGTCTATGCTGACAAGCTCTACTACGACGGCATGTCGAAACACGCCACCCTGACACATGGACCGTCACGGTCGAACGTGGAGCTGAAGAACCGCTCTGTAACGCTGACCACCGACAGTCTGGACTATGACATCAACTCCAACTTGGGATGGTACACCACCGGTGGCAAACTTGTCGATGATGTGAACACGCTGACGTCGCTCTATGGCGAATACTCGCCGGGGACCAAGATGGCAAAATTCCGCACTGACGTGGTGCTCGTCAACGGCAAGGATGGATTCCGCATGCTTACAGATGAGCTTGACTATAACACGGCGACCCATATCGCTGATATCAATGCCAAGACACGTATCGAGGGTGCCAACGACACGATTATCACGTCTCAGGGTTGGTACAACACACAGACCGACCATGCTCAGCTGACCTCGCGGTCGACCATTTTGCACCGCGACTCTAACGCCAATGTAACCACACTCGAGGGAGACTCTATAATCTACGACAAGGCTACACGTATCACACGGGCATATATGTTCCGCGCACCGTCGCGCCACCCTGCACCGATGGTAATTACTGACACCGCACGCAAGGTGCAGCTGATAGGCGGATATGGAGAGTACAATGACTCGACAAGGTTCGCTTATTCAACAGACTACCCGCTGCTCATAGAATATTCGCGCCCCGACACTCTCTTTCTGCGTGCCGACACCGTGTTGTCGTTTATCGAGACTGTCGTACCGGATCCGGTCTTAAAGGAGAATAAAGATACGGTCGATTCGGTAGTCAGGGTTGTGTCAGTCGATACCGTGACGTTCGCTCCCAAAGAATTCAAAGTAGCAAGAGCCATCGGGCGTGCCCGCTTCTTCAATAACCAGCTGCAGGGAGTCGCCGACACCCTGCTGATGAAAGAGCAGGACTCAATTCTGTATATGTTGCGCAAACCGATAGTTTGGACCGGAGAGCGGCAGGTCTACGGCAACAGAATCAACGTGCACTTCAACGACTCGACACCCGATTGGGCCGAGTTGCCTGAATCGGGAATGGTGGCCGAGCACATAGCCGAGGACTTCTACGACCAGCTCACCGGCTCATATATGAAGGCATATTTTGAGAATCAGAAACTGAAGCGGCTCGAAGTCGAGGGTAATGTGATGGCCATCATGTTGCCTCAGGAGAAAGACTCGTCATACAATAAGTTGGTGCACAGTGAATCCTCGTATCTGACACTCGATATGGATTCGTCGCAGAACGTGAAGCATATGAAAATGTGGCCTGAGGTAACGGGCTACGTTGCGCCGCTGTTTGACGTCAAGAAGTCACAGCAGTTTATCGAAGGCTTCAGATGGCTCGACAAACTGCGTCCTATCCGCGCATGGTACGGTGACCGCTGGCACTGGGTTGACGAGCTCGGCGATGTGCCCGAGGCTCTCGACGAATACTTCAAGCAGCCGCCGCTGTTCAAGACAACGCCCAGGCCCACGCGCAACGCTACACCATCGCTCCCGACAAATCAGCAGCCTCTCATAGAGCCTAAGACTGCCGTAGAGGAGACTGCCGCAGAGGAGACCGCCGGGCAAGAGACCGCCGCAGAGGAGACTACAGAGAAAACTACCGTAGAACCTGAGAATTTGAACGAATAAATTGGATATAATAAGATTACTGCCTGATTCGGTAGCTAACCAGATAGCCGCGGGAGAGGTTATACAGCGTCCGGCATCGGTTATCAAAGAGTTGGTGGAAAATGCAGTCGATGCCGGAGCCACCGACATCCGCGTTGTAGTCAAAGACGCGGGCAAGACGCTTATCCAGGTAATCGACAATGGCATCGGCATGTCGGAGACAGATGTGCGCATGGCATTCGAGCGCCACGCCACATCGAAAATAACAAAAGCCGATGACCTGTTCACTCTACACACCATGGGTTTCCGCGGCGAGGCCCTCCCCTCTATCTGTGCAATTTCGGAAGTGGAGGTCAAGACTCGCCCCAAAAACTCCCCCATGGGCACACGTCTTGTGATTTTAGGTTCGAAAGTTTTAGAGCAGGAGCCATGCGTCTGCGATCAGGGCACTGTCATATCTGTACGCAAGATATTCTTCAACGTGCCGGCTCGTCGCAAGTTCCTGAAGAGCGATAATGTCGAGCTGTCGAACATAATGCGCGAGTTCGAACGCCTTGCGCTTGTCAACAACAATATCCGGATGTCGATCGACACCGGCATGAAAGTCGTGGATCTGAGGGCTGCCACGCTGCGTCTGCGCATCGAGGAGATCTGGAAGAACAATCTGAAGTCGGACCACATGATTCCGGTTGAGGTAGACACCTCGCTGGTAAAGATTGAGGGCTTCATTTCGCGTCCGGAGTATGCCCGTCGTCGCAATCCGCTGCAATATCTTATAGTGAATGGCCGCAACATGCGCCACCCCTACTTCAGCAAGGCGATTCTGAGCTGTTATGATTCGCTGATAGCATCTGACACGCAGCCCTGCTTCTTCATAAAGTTTACAGTCGACCCATCGACAATCGATGTTAACATTCATCCGACCAAGAACGAAATCAAGTTCGAATATGAGCAGCAGATCTGGCCGATTCTGGTGTCGGCGGTCAAAACAGCCCTGGGTAAGTTCTCGGCGGTGCCGAGCATCGATTTTGAATCGGATGCCATACCTCTGAGTCCTCTGCGCGATGGAGACAATGCTCCGACACCTCACATGGACTACCGCACGGACTACAATCCATTTGCAGCGCAGACTCAGCGCAGCTCCTCGAGCCATGCGCCATCGGGCTGGGAAAAGCTGTACGACAATTTTACGGGACGCTCCCCGGCACCGGTAACCGAACGTCCGGCTGAACGTCCGGCTGAACGTCCGGCGGCTATATTCGAAGAAGAGAGAGAGGCTACGGCTGCCGAAGTGCAACCGGTCTGCATACAGTACGCTGCGAAATATATCATCACCACCTCGCGCGAGGGTCTGCTGATCATCGATCAGCACCGCGCGCACGTCAAGATTCTCTACGAAGAGTACATGTCGCGGGCACGCCGTCAGGAGATAGTGTCGCAGCGCGTGATGTTTGCCGAGCAGATATCGCTCGACTCGGCTCAGCAGGCCGCCCTCGACGGCATAATCGATGAACTGCATAATCTCGGATTCGTGCTTGAATATGATTCGGACTCGATATGGCGGATAACATCTGTGCCCCCGCTCCCATCGGGGACAACGGCCAAGGATGTCATATACAGAATTCTGGACTCGATAGTAGACGATTCGGCCAATTACGGCAACGAGGGTAACGTTGCCGAATCGTTGGGAAGCCGTGTCACACTGCTTATGGCCAGATCGGCTGCTATACGCGGCGGACAGAAATTGACTGTGGCTGAGATGGAGTCGATAGTCGGTTCACTCTTCGCACTGCCTAATCCGTCAATCACACCCAACGGCAACCCGGTATTCACGGCTCTCGACGAGTCGCGCCTCGCCAAGCTGCTGCAATAAAAAAGAACAACGACGCGTCAATACGGACAAACAGAAGGGGTGCATCATAAACTGATTATGATACACCCCCTTATATCGTTTGATTAAATATATCGCCGGTTACATATCCATTATGTCGAAGCCGTCTTCAAGATCTTCATCGTTAAAGGCGGACTGGTCGATATTTTCGATGTCTACGATATCGTCGAGAGACGGTGTTGCTGCTGCAGCGTCGATTTGCTTTTCAAATTCATGCATATCGACTTTCTGCGCCGGGGCTTTGCCACGCTTGATTGTGCAGATAGGTTCGATGAGATTGCGCGAGGGAATCATCTCCTTCAGCTCAAGGAAGAATGAACGTTCGGTGAGATAGTCGAACACAAACGAAACTTTCTGACCCTCGTCTTCTATGAGTTCGCTGAGCGGTGTGCTCTCCATGAGCCACAAATCCTGGTCGGAGGCTGAGGTGCCCATATCTTCGAGTGTTATCTCCTCCTCACGCTCCCACTCATCATTACAAAGGAAGAATGAGTCGAGTTCATCTTTTGTAAAGTTTACACTTTCGAGAATTGCGTTGCGCAATTGCAAGAACGAGTTTTCAGAATCAATTTCAATTTCGCGACTGAAGTTGCTTACTTCATCACTTACGAGCTTAAACCTATATACCATCTTTTTTAAATAATCAGAATTTTTAGAATGATTGACTCGGACAAATGCCCTTTTCGAAAATCAATGCGAATTTAATTCACTTTATGTATATGTGCAAGAGCCTGACAAAAATTTTTCAAAAAAAATCGGATATGTCGTAAAAAAAGAGGCCGACACAAGGTGCCAGCCTCAATATCCGGTCAAAACGATTGTTATTTTTTGAGCAGGTCGTATTTTTTGAAGACCTTTTCGATTGCATCGAGCGAACGTTCCACTTGCTCCTTGGTGTGTGTAGCCATGAGAGAGTAGCGGATCAGAGTGTCGTGCGGAGCGACTGCGGGAGTCACCACCGGGTTTACGAACACGCCTTCGTCGAGCAGGTCGCGGGTTACATGGAAAGTCTTGTAGTCATCGCGGATGAAGAGCGGGATAATCGGCGTGGAAGTGTTGCCGATTTCGCAACCCATGTTGCGGAAGTTCTCCAGAGCGAAGTTTGTGATTTCCCAGAGATGCTCCTGACGTTCCGGTTCTGCCAAGATGATATCGAGCGCGGCATTGACAGCTGCAGTCGATGCAGGAGTGATCGATGCTGTGAAAATGTATGAGCGTGAGTGGTGACGCAGGTAGTTTGTGATAACCTTGTCGGCAGCCACAAAACCGCCGAGTGAAGCGAATGATTTGGAGAATGTACCCATGATCAGGTCGACATCGTCCTGCACGCCAAAGTGGAAGCATGTGCCGCGGCCACCCTCGCCGAAGACTCCGAGGCCGTGAGCCTCATCGACCATCACCGATGCACCGTATTTCTTGGCGAGACGTGTGATTTCGGGCAGGTTTGCCACGTCGCCCTCCATCGAGAAGACACCGTCGGTCACGATGAGTTTCAGGCTGTCGGGCTTGCATCGCTGCAGCTGCTGCTCGAGCGACTCCATATTGTTGTGGCGATATTTGAGCGGTGTAGAGAACGAGAGGCGACGGCCTTCGATGATCGATGCGTGGTCCTGCTCGTCAAGAATGACATAGTCTTCACGACCTGTCAGAATCGACACTACACCTAAGTTCACTCCGAATCCTGTGGAGTAGAGCATGGCGTCTTCTTTGCCGATATAGTCGGCGAGACGTGCCTCAAGATCCTTGTGGATTGTCAACGTGCCATTAAGAAAAGGAGAACCGGCAAGTCCGGTGCCGTATTTCTTGGTTGCTTCGATAGCCGCCTCTATCACCTTGGGGTGGTTGGTAAGTCCCATGTAGCTGTTCGATCCGAACATAAGCACTTTCTTGCCATTCATCATGACTTCTGTGTCCTGTTCGCTCGATATTGCTCTGAAATAGGGGTAGACACCGGCCGCCATGGCCTTCTGCGGGGCATCGTATGCAGATAGTTTCTGTTGTAAAGGCTTCATAACATTTCTAAATAGAATGCAAAGTTAATAAATTACCGCGAATTTTTTGGATATTTTGACTAAAATTATCGAAAAATGTCATATCTGTCACAGGATTGTCAAGAAGTAAAAATTTTTACAATTAAATTATAGCACTATCATATAGTCTTTTAGCACTTATTGACACATAAGATGACGTCAAATTAATCCATTTAGCATATAATTTGTTAATAAGATAGTGGGTGCGAAGAGTTCTCCGCCGCCGCCCCGGGCGGTGAGACATCGGGAGTTCGGCACCATATATAATAACGATAGAAATATTAACACATAAAAATTATAAAGAATCATGGGAAAGATTATTGGTATAGACTTAGGAACCACCAACTCGTGCGTAGCTGTTCTTGAAGGCAAGGATCCTGTTGTGATCCCTAACAACGAAGGTCGCAACACGACTCCGTCGGTAGTTGCATTTGTTGATGGCGGCGAACGTAAAGTAGGTGACCCCGCAAAACGTCAGGCCATCACCAACCCGACCCGCACCATCTACTCCATCAAGCGTTTCATGGGTGAGAAATGCGATCAGGTAACAGACGAAATCAAACGTGTACCTTATAAAGTAGTTTGCCAGAACGATATGCCAAAGGTTGACATCGACGGCCGCGACTATACTCCGCAGGAGATTTCGGCAATGGTTCTTCAGAAGATGAAGAAGACTGCCGAAGATTATCTGGGTCAGCCCGTCACCGAAGCTATCATCACAGTTCCGGCCTACTTCGACGACTCACAGCGTCAGGCCACCAAGGATGCCGGTGAAATCGCAGGTCTCAAGGTGATGCGAATCATCAACGAGCCTACAGCAGCCGCACTTGCTTATGGTCTTGACAAATCAGACAAGGAGCAGAAAATCGCAGTGTTCGACCTCGGTGGCGGTACATTCGATATCTCGATCCTCGAACTCGGCGACGGTGTGTTTGAAGTTAAATCGACCAACGGTGATACCCACCTCGGCGGTGATGACTTCGACCACGTGATCATCGACTGGCTCGCTGATGAGTTCAAGGCTGACGAGGGCGTTGACCTGCGTCAGGACCCGATGGCCATGCAGCGTCTGAAAGAGGCTGCCGAGAAGGCCAAGATTGAACTTTCGAGCTCGACTTCGACTGAAATCAACCTGCCTTATATCACAGCCACAGCTTCAGGTCCGAAGCATCTTGTGAAGACACTTAGCCGTGCCAAATTCGAGGCTCTTGCCTCCAAACTGATTGATGCAGTTGTGGTTCCGTGCCAGAACGCCCTCAAGGACGCCGGCATGACCGCTTCTGAAATCGACGAGGTAATCCTGGTGGGTGGTTCGACCCGTATCCCCGCTATCCAGGCCAAGGTTAAAGAAATCTTCGGCAAGGAACCCAACAAGGGCGTTAACCCGGACGAGGTTGTTGCCATCGGCGCAGCTATTCAGGGTGGCGTGCTCAGCGGTGACGTCAAGGATGTTCTTCTTCTTGATGTTGTACCTCTGTCGATCGGTATCGAGACAATGGGCGGCGTGATGACCAAACTTATCGACGCCAACACTACAATTCCTACCCGCAAGAGCGAGACATTCTCGACAGCGGCCGACAACCAGCCAGAGGTTACAATCCGCGTTCTGCAGGGTGAGCGTCCGATGGCAGCCGACGACAAGCTGCTTGGTGAATTCAACCTCGGCGGTATCGCACCCGCACCGCGTGGCGTGCCTCAGATTGAGGTAACATTCGAGGTGGATGCCAACGGTATCCTCAACGTAACAGCCAAGGATAAGGCTACAGGCAAGGAGCAGTCAATCCGCATCGAGGCATCGAGCGGCCTGTCGGATTCAGAAATCCAGCGCATGCGCGACGAGGCCAAGGCCAACGAGGAAGCCGACAAGAAGGCTAAGGAACGTGTTGACAAACTCAACCACGCCGACTCTGTAATCTTCCAGACCGAGAAGCAGCTCAACGAACTTGGAGATAAGATTCCGGCCGACAAGAAGGCAAATGTTGAGTCAGCACTTGCCAAGCTGAAAGAGGTTCACAAGAACCAGCTTGTTGAGGATGTAGACTCAGCAGTGAAGGCAGTGACCGATGCTTTCCAGGCAGCAGCTCAGGACATCTACAATGCCCAGAACGCAGCAGGTGCACAGCCCGGAGCCGGCGCACAACCCAACCACGGCGATGAGAAAGATGTCACCGACGTCGACTTCGAGGAAGTGAAATAAGAACGTAAGCCTCCGGCTTGCGACAAGATAGGAACGTAAGCCTCCGGCTTGCGACCGAATACAAAACATTTCAGAGCAAATAAAGCGTAGCCAATTGGCTGCGCTTTATTGTTTCTATAGTTATTTTCGATTTTTCTTTAATCTAAGTTGGACCGGCTCAGCGTAATAGTCATTACATAATCGCGGTATTGGCGCAAGCCGGAGGCTTACGATCCCGGGCTTGCGCCATTTGTCATTATAGAATTGATTTGCGGCCTTATTTTTTCTTGAAGTATTTTTCGTGGGGAGACTTCCATTCTTTGGTCAGGCCGAGCTGTCTTTTCAACTTGCGAAGCACACGCTCTCCGAAACTTATTTTCATGTCCGGTTTCAGCAGTTTATAATCAGGTGCTGCCATCAGGCGTTCCTGACTTGCGTCGAGTGTCTCGACACGCGCAATCAGTGCTTGCGTCGATTCCGGCAGGCCGGGTGCTCCGACCGGGGTTATAATCTCGACATCGTCGGGGTTGAATTGAAGTTTATCCCATTTGTGCGCCTCCTTCTGCGAGATAAACTCCTTGTCGAGAATGTAGACTTCGGCATGTGTGGCAACATAAAACGGCTGGTCATGGCGGTTGAAGCGGAACAAGCTGTGGCCGCGACCTTTTGACTCTATGTTGAAACTGAAACCATCGATGTCGAGGGGTATGAGTTCGCCGGCGAGCACATTGCTGTAGTTGAGAGACAGCTCAAACCGCTCGAATTTTGTCTTGCCGTTCTTGAAAAAATTATGAATATTCGGCACCCACTTGCGGCATACGGTGTCGGCAAGCACGTTAATATCAAGTTTGATACTATCGCCCGATTTTGCCCATATTTCAGCTTTACCATATTTGCCATATAGTGTATCGACGGCGTTATCTGCGGCCAGCAGATTCATGGGGATATTCGAGACCGGAGGGATACCGACCCAGTCGGACCAGCTGAACGAATGGCTGCACTTGTCACTGACACTGTCGAGTCCGTAGTCGTCGGTAAAGCGGTAATAAGACTTGGATTTGAGTATGCGGGCAAAGTGCCATCCTTTGAATTTGACCTTGCGGCTGTTGGGGAGCATGAAGTCGACCATCTTTTCGCGAAACATATCGACTGTGTCGGTATAGCTCGTCAGCTGTGAGAACTCTCGCACGTAGGCAAGGATGTGAAGCACTCCCCTGTCGTTTGACTTGACGACGACCTCTGGCAGGTCTTCATGAAATTTCTGTTTTCCGGAGTCTGCAGTGACTGCAGGTGAGGGTGAGCCGCTTGCACCGACAGCAATTGCTGTGGCAAACAGAGACGGAAGTATGAAATGACGTGCAAAGACCATGGCCGTCAAAATTATAAATAAATTTTGGTTCGGCTCCTATCTCCATTGTTAATTTATGTTAGAGCGCGTTCGTGGCTGATATAATCCTAATTTCAATATCTATTTGCGAGTCCTTTCATGTCAACGCAGTAATGAGTTTTCTCGCTTAAGTTGAGCGAGAAGACCATTCCTAATTTCACTGGTTTTAACTTTATTACTATTCATCTTGATTTAGTCGATTTGAAATAGTAGTGTAAAAATATAAATTTTTCTCTACAAATTAAACAAATTTCGTCTAATCTTTCACGACAGAAGAAAAGTCTCATATAGTTCGCATATGATTGGGACAAATGTCCCACGAATTCTCAATCCGCAGTTATATATTTGCATATAATGCAAACCATGATAAATATGAAATTGAGAATCTACTTATTTATGGCCTTGGTAGTGTTGGTTAACGCCACTGCATTTGCCAAAGACGATAACCCCGAGGATTATCATATGCGCGGAATACTCTTTGATGGCACTGAAGTCGAGGGCTACAATGAAACTAACTTTAACAACTTCATACACCCCTGAGTGACAGAGGTCATACTCACCTATACTTATAAAGGTGAGACTAAAAAGTATTCCTCAGAAGAGCTTAAAGCAGTGTGGTTTACAAAGGTGGGCTGCGATTCAATTCCTAAGATTTATGAATCGGTAAGGGCTCAGAAACGTATGTCCAGTATTTGGAATAAGAAACCAAAAGCATATAAAAAACCGGTGTTTCTTCGACTGATTTATAACGGAGAAAACGTAAAAGGTTATATCCGCCCTATGACTGATTTTACTCACGGCCAAACAATGTCGGTACGGACGAATACTTACATGTTTTACTACCTTACCAAAGACAGCGACGTGGCAGTTGCATATTGGTACGATTCGTGCGACTTTATTCCAGCTATGCGTAAAGTTATGAAATTCTACTTTCGCGAATTTCCCGAACTCGTTGAAATGGTAGAAAACAAAGAATTGACACCCAAGGAGTTTCGTAGCAACTCCACAATAGTGTTGCCTCTAATGGATAAATTCTATAAACCGAAAGAATGATGCCATATAGAGTATACTTCAACAGAACAAAGAAATTGATTCTGTAGCTGAAAAAGAAGTGGAGCGTAAATACATTCAAGTAAGTTCCTAAGAAGAATAAATGTTCATATGTTTGTATGATTAGTATAGATGAAATTTGAACCGTTTATGAAGGCGTAATGGGGTTCCATTTCAACTGAATAAACGGTTTAAATGTCACTATAATAAACATGCAGGCATTTGTACATTTATTCTTCTTAGGAACTTATTAGTTTATACAATTCTTTACCGACCTCGGGACGAGTCCCGCACTTACTCATCAGTCATTATGGAACCCCATAACTCCATCTTCGTAAATCAGGGACTCGTCCAGATTTCAACAAATTATAATATAAACTAATTCCCGACACTTACTTATTATAATACACACATACTTTTGGCGCGATATATAATTTGGAAGAATTAGTCTTGTTGATATTAAATTTTTCGCTAAATTTGTAGTTCGATTTAGGAATCAGCGAGAAAATGAATTTAAAGAAATTACTGATACGCACAATTTCGGGACTTGTATATTGTCTCTTGGTAATCGGACTGATATGGGCCGGCCCGGAGGGCGTGCTGGCGTTAGGAGGAGTATTCGGCGCACTGGCGTGCATAGAATTCGCCAAGATAAGCCATGACATTTCCGCCAAAACCCTGCCTGTTCTGATACTCGACATTGCAGGCATTCTGACACTGTGCTTCGGCTTTTTGGGCTACACACTTATCATATGGCTGGCGCTGATGATATTCCGCGCGGTCGAAGAGATCTACATCAATTCCGACCGCCCTCTGCGTGATCTGGCCCACTCGTATATGAGTCAGATATACATCGGCATACCGATGGCTCTTATGGTTGCTATGGCATGGCTGGCGAGTCCGATGATTATACTTGCAATATTCTTTTTCCTCTGGATCAACGATACCGGCGCGTTTATAGTCGGCAGCCTGATCGGTCGCCACAAGCTGTTCGAGCGCATATCTCCCAAGAAGACCTGGGAAGGCTTCTTCGGAGGCTTGCTGTTCTGTCTGGGCGCCGCTCCCCTCTTCTACTATCATGGCAATGACTTCTTCGGCATGAACATGCTTCGCGCGGACTTGGGCATATGGATGGTCATGGCAGCTATAGTGTCGATTTTCGGCACATGGGGCGACTTGATAGAATCGATGATAAAGCGCAATCTGCACATCAAGGACTCCGGCTCGATAATGCCGGGTCATGGCGGAATACTTGACCGTATCGACTCGCTGCTGCTGGCCATGCCGGCCCTGGCGATTTACTTTGCAATCGTCGTATACCTCTCTGTATAATGTTGAATGTGGAATGTGGAATGTTGAATGTTGAATATTGAATGTTGAATGTGGAATGTGGAATGTAACATTTTCAATGTAGAATTGCGGCAGTGCCGCGATGTCGAAGCATAGGTAATATTTTGTGAGAACAATACCGTAGTCTTTGACATCGCGGCACTGCCGCGATTCTACATTGCCTGAAGCCACAATGAATAATAGCGTGTCAATTGATTGAGTCGGGGCGGTGTGAGGGAGCCGGCTCGACTGGCTGCGTTGGTTCCGGGCAGACGGTGTGAGCAGGCTGTGCGGCGTTGGCTTTGTCGATGGAGTCCTGGAACGCTTTGGCAGCAGCTTCTGCTTCTTCGGCTTCCTTCAGAGCCTTTTCTGCCTCGATTTCCTCTTGTGTACGCGGCAGTTCCTTACGCTCAGCGGCACTCATGGCATACTTGGCATTGGTCGGGAAATAAGGAATATCGTAACCCTCCTGACGATTCACGGCGCGGTCGCGCTTGCCCGGCAAAACGATGACAGGCATGCCCGGCTCCACAAGTTCTACGAGTTCAAGTATATTTTCGTTGAGAATTCTTATACACCCATGGCTTACGCGGTGTCCGATTGACCATGGAGAGCAAGTGCCATGAATACCTATTTGTGTGGTGGTGGGAATCTTGAGCCGGATAAAGCGCGGGCCGAACTGACCTTTCTTTTTCGACTGCACACCGTTGTCGTCAGTAAATAGCCATTCAGTACTGTTATAGCGGCCTTCTACTGTAAAGAAGCCCTCGGGCGTGCGGGAGTCTGCTTTCTTATGCTTCGTGCCGTAGTTTTTGGCGCATGCCATGCCATAGTCCTTCTCCAGACGACCATACTTATCGTAGAGCTGCACCTCCATGCTCGCCTTATCGACAATGATAAAGCGGTCATATTGGTTGGCAATCAGTTTTTCGGCGTATTGTGGCACCTCTGCGGCAATTGTGGGTATAATGCCGACCGCATACTTGGACGCGTCCGCGCACGTGTCGAGATAAAGACGCATGTCGTCATGGCTGGCGAACTTGTAGTCCTCATCGCCGGGGCGGGGCGGGAGTTCGGGAACGACCGTATCGACAGCCTCGGTCAATGTGTCGGGCAGAGAGTCGGGCAAACCGGTGGTTGCCTTGTTCTTACCCGCACATGAAGACAAAGCGGATGCAGCGCAGAGCAAAGCAATTGCGCAATAGTGACAAATATTGAAGATATTTTTCCGTTTCATTTCGTATTAAAAGTGCAAATTTACAAAATTTTTGACTTATTCTCAAATAATAACAACTCAAGATTGCCACAGATAGAATTCTTATGTTGGAATTAAAGAATCTTCAAAATATTTTGCTAATTTTGTGTTTAATGAAAAAAAGTGTCATAATCGGAATATCGCTTCTGCTGATGGTGTGGCTCTATCTGGCATGGCTGCTGCTGTCGACCGGAGGCGTAAATCTCAAGAATTTGCTTATACTGGCAATGACGGCAATAATCATATTCGTGCCTCTGTTTAAGAAATATGGCAAAAAGAAGTAACAGCCGGAACTGTAAAGTTAAAAATAAAGATTTAGATTTAGACAATATTTAGACAATATTTAGACAATATAAAGAATAACTTATGTATAGGTTATTAAGTCAAATAAAGAGTCCTGCAGACCTTAAGAAGCTCACACTGGATGAGTTGCCTGAGCTGTGCGGAGAAATCAGGCGCTACCTGATATCGAGCCTGTCGGTCAATCCGGGTCACTTCGGCTCAAGCATGGGAGCCGTAGATATCATAGTCGCGCTTCACTATGTGTTTGACGCGCCGCGCGACCGGATAGTGTTTGACGTCGGTCATCAGGCCTATGCCCACAAGCTGCTGACGGGGCGGTTCGAAGCCTTTGCCAACCAACGAAAGAAGAACGGCATAAGCGGTTTCCCGTTTCCGTTCGAAAGCGAATACGACACGTTTGTGTGCGGACATGCAGGCAATTCGATATCGGCGGCACTCGGCATGGCGATAGCTGACATGAACACCCCCGGCGAGGAAAGCCGCAAGACTGTAGCGCTGATCGGCGATGCATCAATCAGCGGCGGACTGGCTTTCGAGGGTCTCAACAATGCTTCAAACCATCCGAACAATCTGCTGATAATTCTGAACGACAATGACATGTCGATTGACGACAACGTAGGTGCCTTGCACCACTACCTGTCGGAGATGTCGACATCGGCAAGATACAATAAACTGCGCTATAGACTTTACAAACAATTCCGCGACTGGGGGTTGATAAAAGATGAGAAGGGGAAGAGCCGCATCCAGAGATTCAACAATGCGTTGAAATCGCTGATATCGAGCCAACAGAACATCTTTGAGGGTCTGAATATCAGATATTTCGGTCCATTCAACGGCAACGATGTAGTAAAAATCGTCAAGGTGCTTCGCGACATCAAAGAGATGGAGGGTCCGCGGCTGCTGCATCTGTACACACGCAAGGGTAAAGGCTACGCCGTAGCCGAGCAGAACCCCGGGCCGTGGCATGCACCCGGCAAGTTCGACCCTGCAACTGCACGCCGCGATGCGGAAGAGAAAAAAACGGACTCCGCTCCGCTCTGGCAAGAGGTGTTCGGCGAAACGCTCGTAGAGCTTGCAGACAGAGAAGAAAGCATTGTAGGCATCACGGCCGGCATGTCCTCGGGCACGTCGATGTGCAAGATGTCGAAATATCCGGGCCGCATGTTCGACGTCGGAATCTCCGAGGGACACGCCGTGACATTTGCCGGAGGCCTGGCAGCAGCAGGCAAGCGGCCGTTTGTGGCGATATATTCATCGTTTCTGCAGCGGGCGTTCGACAACATCATCCATGACGTTGCGATCCAGCGACTGCCGGTGACGTTCTGCATAGATCGAGCCGGTCTTGTAGGCGAAGATGGTGTGACACATCACGGCATCTTCGACATCGCCTACATGCGCATGATACCGGGCATGAAGATTGCCGCTCCGATGGATGCATCCACGCTGCGCGACCTGATGGCCGCATCGTTGGCATGGGATGGTCCACTGGCCATAAGATATCCCCGCGGCTCGTGCGGCACAGCCGAATGGCGCACGCCTTTCAAGCCGGTTGAAATCGGCAAGTCTCGACAGATTTCGGGCGATGGCTCCGCGCAAACAGCACTGCTGTCGGTCGGTCCGATTGGAAATGAAGTCAAGAAAGCGGTCGAGACATTAGCGGCAAAGGGAATCTCGGCTGACCATTATGACATGATATGGGTCAAGCCAATGGATGAGGCTGCACTCGAAAAAATCGCTCAGACACACGCAACGATAGTTACTGTGGAAGATGGCTCCGTGGCCGGTGGATTCGGCAGCGCGGTCAGCCAGTGGCTCGAAGCGAACAATTTCAAGACTCGCGTCCTGAATATCGGAATTCCGGACCGATGGGTGGCTCAGGGCACGGTGGCCGAACTGCGCCACGATTGCGGAATTGATGCCGAGGGCATAGTCGCGGCGGTGGAGAGAATGTTGAATGTTGAATGTTGAATGTTGAATGTGGGATGAGGGATGAGGGAGTAAAATGAGGTTTAAGATTGTTATAGAATCATGAAGATAATCATAGCGGGAGCCGGCGAGGTGGGTACACATCTGGCCAAGATGCTTTCAAACGAAAACCAGGATATAACGCTGCTCGACAGCGACCAGTCCAAGCTCGATGTCATCGATTCGAACTATAATCTGATGACATGGAACGGTTCCACGTCATCGTTCGAGAGTCTTCGTGAAGTCGGCGTGAAAGATGCCGACCTATACATCGCAGTGACACCATTCGAGACGCGCAACTTAGCGAGTTGTGCCATAGCCAAGCGCATGGGTGCCCGCAAAACCGTGGCTCGCATCGACAACGATGAATTTCTGATTGCAGAAAACCGACAGATAATCCGGGAGATGGGAATCGACTTTGTGATTTACCCTGAACATCTGGCAGCCAACGACATAGCATTGTCGCTGACGCACAACTGGGCCCGATACTGGGGAGAGCTGCACAATGGTGAGCTACTGCTCATAGGCGTCAAGATCCACTCCAAGTCGGTTCTTCTCAACGCCAAGCTCAAGGACCTGCCGGTCACGACTCATGACTTCCACATCGCTGCCATAAAGCGCAACAACGAGACAATCATCCCCAACGGTAACGACGAGATACTGCCCGATGATATAGTCTACTTCATCACCACTCCCCCATTTATCCAGACGGTGCGAGAACTTTGCGGCAAGACCAAGAAGGTGATAAAGAAAGCGCTGATAATGGGAGGCAGCCGCATTGCGCGGAGGTTTGCGGCTCTGTATCACGAAAAGTTCCATATCAAGATACTCGACACGGACATGTCAGTTTGCGAGGAGATGGCTACCGAACTGCCCGACTGCGAGATAGTCAACGGTGACGGTCGCGACATAGAGGTGCTCCGCGAAAACAACATCTACCAGTACGACGCGTTTCTTGCACTGACAGAATCGTCAGAGACCAACATCCTGACCTGCCTTACGGCCAAGGAATTCGGAGTGCCCAAGACGATTGCCGATGTCGAAAACCTGCAGTTTGTCGGACTTGCTGAGAACCTGAACATTGGCAACACCATCAATAAGAAACTGCTCGCGTCGAGCCGCATCTACAAGATACTGCTTGATGCCGACGAGAGCAACTCCCGCTTTTTCGCACTTCCTGACGCCGAAGTCGCAGAGATATATGTAAAGGCCGGGGCCAGAATCACCAAAGGAGCAGTCAAGGACCTTAAGCTGCCCTTCGGGATGACGCTTGCCGCACTGGTGCGCAATGGTGAAGTCATGCTCGTCAATGGTAACACCCGGATACAGGAGGGTGACTATGTGGTCGTATTCTCGCTGATGGGCACAATACAGAAGATTGAAAAGTGGTTCAACTGACAAATGGGATCATATCTTAGACATAGGTCATATCTGAATCTTCGGTTGATTCTGCGCGTGATTGGCTACCTGTTGGTAATCGAGGCACTCTTCATGATCATACCGCTCATCATAGCGATGATTTATAAGAATGAGAGTTTCGTACCGTTTTTGATTTGCCTCGGCATCACTGCCGGCGCCGGCGGACTGATGATGCTGCTGAAGCCCAAGACACGCGATATGGGCAAACGCGAGGCTATCATATTGACCGGTTTCACGTGGGTTATACTCTCACTGTTCGGCATGCTGCCGTTCATATTCTACGGCACACACATGTCAGTGACCGATGCGTTTTTCGAGACCATGAGCGGCTTCACCACCACAGGTGCGTCTGTGCTGTCGACGCTCGACAATGTGCCTAAATCGATACTGGCATGGCGCTGCGTCACGCAGTGGATCGGCGGCCTGGGAATCATTCTGTTCACTCTGGCGGTGGTGCCTATGCTCAACACCTCGGGCGGTATGCAGATGTTCAACGCCGAGGTAACCGGAATCACCCACGACAAACTTCGGCCACGGGTGAGCTACACGGCCAAAGGCCTGTGGGGTGTCTACGCAATTCTGACACTGCTGCTGATTGTGCTTTTGTCGTTCAGCAAGATGGACTTCTACGACGCCTTCTGCTACGGCCTATCGACCATGTCGACCGGTGGTTTCTCGACCACCAACTTCGGCGTGCATGGATTTGAATCGAACTACGTCAAGGTTGTGATGACAATCTTCATGTTTATCGGCGGTGTTAATTTTTCGCTGATCTACAACACGGCGAGGGGCAAATTCAAAGAGGCAATGCGCAACACTGCACTGCGCGTCTACCTGTGGATTATATTGATAAGCACCGTTATTTTCAGCCTTGACATACTGATTGGAGGAAAAGATCTGACGGTGTCGAATCTGACAATCAATCCGCTGTTTCAGTCGGTATCGGTGCTGTCATCGACAGGTATTATAGAGACCGACTTCCAGCTGTGGGGGCCGGTTTCGGAGGTGCTGCTGCTGATAATGGTATTTATCGGAGCCTGTGCAGGTTCGACTTCGGGAGGCGCAAAGATAGACAGATTTGTTGTTCTGTTCAAGTTCATACGCAACGAATTCTACAAGATGATGCACCCCGGCGCGGTGACCACCGTCAGTCTTAACGGCAAGGGCACACAGGCAGCGCTTGTGAACAAGACACTTGCCTTTCTGTTTATGTACATACTTGTCATCATAATCGGAGGAATACTGCTCTCGCTGATGGGTGTGGATATATCAGAGGGCTTCTATTGCGCCCTGATGTCCATCTCGAACAGCGGACTTGAGAATGGCGCGGCAAACATAGACATCACCTACGCAACACTGCCCGACCTCGGCAAATTGCTGCTCTGCTTCATCATGCTTGTGGGTCGTCTCGAAATCTTCACAATCCTTCTGGTGTTCACTCCCTCTTTCTGGAAAAAATAAGGACGAGCTTCAGCAGAACACTTCTGCAGAGAGCGCAAAGCATAAATTTGGTTCGATATTTGTTATAACTATTGCATATGGCAAAATCGAAAATTATAGAAATGCAGGAAAAGGTCAGCGAGTCGCTGGCCTCGACAAAGATATCGCAAGCAATCCGGATTGTCTCAGAGATGCTGGAGCTTGCCGGACTGACGGTGCTGAAGCCAAAACTCGACAACATCGGGGAGACATACAGATACATGCTTCATTACCTGATTGAGGGAATGCCCGATGCCGGGCGCAGCGGCATGCTTGCCGACATATCGAACCGATTGCTGGGTCTGACCGACCGGGCTGTCCGCGCCTATGTCGGACGTGACAGTTCAGATTACTACTATTCCACACTGCGGTTCAACAATCTGCGCAAGGAGAGTTTAGCTGAGATTATAAAAGACTACGGCAACGCAGCATCGGAGTTCGCTCTGGCCGACGAAGCGGGAAGCGGAAACTCGGAGATGCGCAAGCGTATGGAGACTGACCTCACCCGACTTTTTGACTCATTGTTCACGTCGCTCGGCGAGGATTCTGAATATGCTGAGCTGACTCGCTACATACTGTCGGGATATGCGGACTTCAACATTTCTGCGCAAGCTGTCAGCGCCATGACATTGTCGCTATTGGTGTTCTACGACCCGGGGAAGTTCAATAGCCTGCTCGACATTTATGAGAACAGCGAAGACCAGAAAGTAGCCGCCCGTTCGCTTGTCGGACTTCTGCTTGCGATGGTTGCACACGCAGATCGCATCCGCAACGACCGGAAGCTTATGGCTCGCCTGTCGCTTTGGCAGGACTCGCTCGAGACCTACCGTCAGTTGCAGGTGGTGGTTCGCAGTCTGGTGGGTACCCGCGACACAGAGCGGGTTGCCAGCAAGATGCGCGACGAAGTCATTCCTGAGCTGATGAAACTGCGCCCGGAGTTGATTAAGAAACTTCGCGAGAGCGGTGGCGAACTCGATACAGCCATGCTTGCCGACAACCCCGAATGGGAAGAGATTCTCGACAAGAGCAAACTTTCAGATAAACTGAAAGAATTGAGCGACCTGCAGAGCGACGGTGCGGATCTGATGATGGTGACTTTTTCAAATCTCAAGCAGTTTCCGTTTTTCAATTCGGCGGCCAACTGGTTTCTTCCGTTCGACCCGCGTCACAGCGCGCTCGAGCTCAAGGATGAAATGCGCGGCTTTATCGACATGCTGAGTCACGCGGCTCAGATGGTCTGCGATTCTGACATGTACTCGCTGGCACTTGCATCGGCGCGCATATCAGATGCGCAACGCGACATGATGTCGAAACAATTTTCGACCAATTTCGACCAGCTCAATGAAGAAATAAAATCGTCGGCTCCCAAGTCATCGACTCCGCTGTTCGACTCCGAGGCACTGAAAACAGTGCGTGACCTTTACCGCTTTTTTAAGCTCTTCCGCAAACGCGATGGATTTTTCGACCCGTTTGCACGTCCGCTGCAGTTTGACAACCTGCCGGTTGTCGGCGATATGATGTCGGATAGCGATAATCTGCGTCTTTTCGGTGAGTTTTATTTCAAGCGCGGCTATTACAGCGAAGCGCTGCCCCTTCTCGAGTCACTGAGTGCATCTGAGCACGACGATGCAACACTGTGGGAAAAGATCGGATTCTGTCACCAGTCGGCCAGACAATTCGGCATGGCACTCGAGTCATATACCAAAGCTTCGTTGCTGAAATCTCCCGGACCTTGGCTCACAAACAAATTGGCTTTTGTCAACAGGCGTCTCGGCAACTACGCCGAAGCTGCGGAGTATTATGAGAAAGCTCTCGACATGGACCCTGAGAACGTGGTTCTGATTATGAATACCGGCAATATGTTGCTCGAAACGGGTGACAATGCCGGAGCGTTGAGCCATTTCTACCACGCCAACTATCTGCAGAGTGAGAATCCCAAGATTATGCGTGCTGTGGCATGGGCGGAACTTCTCAACGGCAATTTTGATAAATCGGCTGATTATTATAACCGCATTATCGCGATTGCCCCACAGGCATCTGACTATCTGAATGCCGGCCACGCCGCGGTGTTGAGACACAATATCAAGGAAGCTGTGAATATGTATGGCTTGTCAGCCGACAACAATCCGGCCGATTTCGAACTTGCATACAATGCCGACATACCAACGCTTGTCAAGCTCGGCGCAGATGAGCTGACCCTCCGGCTACTCCTCGACAAAGTAATACACCAATAAAGTAATAAAATAATATAGGTCTTCTATATTTAACTTTTTTATTTCTGAGTGATTCAGCAATTCGTCGAAAAGCTTGGATGTTAATTCTCCGGGTGTATCTTTGTTGGATTAGTTTTAATCAACGCTCTAACGCGCAAGCTTGGGAACGTAAGCCTCCGGTTTGCGCGGGCTTCATAATCGCTGTGCCGGACTGCATCCGTAGGTTATATGCTTCGCTAGGCTGGAACCATCATGGACTATGAAGCAACCATCATAAGCAATCGTAAAATTGCAATCGCGGCGAGCACTTCGTGGTTGCCGCGATTCTACATTGTCAACCGCATTGTGTGTGTTTGACAGTCTGTTTTCGCCCTTGTAGCATCGGCTAAGCGATGGTGTTGTCAAACAATCATTTCGTGGTCAATGTTACCTCTGACAGGTACAACGCGGCTCAGCCGCGTTGCTACAAGGGTGGAGGATGGCGAGCGAGAGGTTGAGGATAGGGATGGTGCAAGCCGGAGGCTTACGGTCCCAGGCGAAGCCGGAGGCCTACGGTCACGGAGTATTGCAATAAAAAAAGTTGACTCATAAAAACTAATTTTATGAGTCAACTTTTTTAAGACATAGACACAATGTGTCAACAGCAAATAATTGCAATCTTAATGCGCGATGAATTTTTTGCCTTTCGAAATATAGATTGTGCCGGGCATCAGGTTGATGACTTTTCTTCCGTAGATGTCATAAATGTCATCGTTGAAGTCCGTGTTATCCTTGTCGACAATGTTGAGCACACCGGATGCCTCGCTTTCGCTCATAATGCGTATCTTGGTCTGCGAAGCTCCCTGTCGGTCAAGAGCAAGGTAGGCACGGTTGCCTCTCAGCTCAGTGCCCTGTTCCAGATTATAGAAGCCCACGGTGCCGTCAGCCGATACGCCGAGCACCTTTTTCGACGAATCAAATACAAGTTTCGTTTCTGTGTTGAGCTGGTAGGTGCCTTTCAGACAGTTGACCTCTGCAATCTCGGCAGCCTTTGTCTCCAATTCCACGCTGGGAGCAAGAGGAATCAGACGGTTTGCAGGTTCCGGAGTCCAGCCGTGATAGGTGGCGCTGAAGTAGCGGCTTGTGTCAATCACCTGCGGGCTCTTGAGAAGCACAGGAGTGTGTGGTGGCACAATGCCATCCTCTATGCGGTGCAGCACGGCAATCGTTTCGTCACCATAGCTCTCCAACGTTACATAATATGCCTCCACTCCATCTTCGGCGTAACACTCGAAGGGAAAGGCAGTGTAAAGTGTCGACCAGTATCCACCGTCATATTCCATATCTTCTGCAGGAAATGCAGCAAACCAGTTGGTGTCTATGTGCTCAAGGTCAACAGCCTCGAAGTGCATGTCATCGAAGGTGTCTGAGTTGTTTTTCATAACCGCCGGACAGTCCTTGCCCCATAAATACTTAAATGCAAGATTTGTTGAGCCAACCGATGCAAGAATATGATACTGATTCTCTCCATTGGGCGAGCCACTCCAAGTAATCTTAATTGGTTTTCCTTCGGCTGCCCCTTTCATATGGTCATTGGCCACAACGCCTTGTCCGCTCATCTTGACATCTGTCATAACGTCTTTCTTGATGCCGTAGGTCGAGACATTCGCTTCGTTGATTGTGCCCTCGACATAGATAATGATGCTCGGCTCGGCATAGGCATTGTTGTTCACGCCTTGCTTAAAACCATAGTAAAAATGGCGAGGATGGTTATACCACATAATGTCAGGAGCGAAATAAGTGGAATTGGTGTTGAACGAAATATCTTGATTTCCCGTTACCTGCACATAGTCGTTGAACATATTTGCTATCCTGTAATATCCGCTCTTCGTGAGCTGTCCGGGACGGAGACTCCAACGTGCATACAGGTCCATCTCCCGGTCGATGGTGAACTCGCAATATGTGTCGCTGCAGAAGAGTGTGCCGTCAGCTTCATACCAGCCATCGAAACCATACGCCATATTTACCTGGCCTTCGATTGTCCATGGCTGCTGAGTATTGATGGTGATTTTCTGACCTATTTTATTTGTGAGATTGCTTATAGTGGTCTCTGCCCAATCAGAGTGCAGCATGACTGCAGGTTTGTCACCGAATCTGCCTGTGATATTGAACTTCGTCGGATTGCTCTCATCGGTGCTGCTCACTGTAAAAGAATTCTTGAAGTAAAGTTCTTCTGACAGTTTGGTGTTACCGTTGTACCAACCGAGGAAAGTTTTCCCATCATCGGTTTGTGCGTAGAGATGATATTCATGATTTGATTTTTCAGACGATTGGCTTGCGGTGTTGGTTGTGCCGTAAGTTGGATTGTCTGTGGCTATGTTGTCGACATACACCGTACCCGCGCCCGATGCAGTGGCAGTGACCGATGAGTAATATGTTTTAGTGGCACCGCCGCAATAAGCGGATAGTGCGGCTGTTGCGATTGTTAATAAAAATAAAACAATTCTTTTCATTTCTTATAAAGATTTTGCTTTGGAGTTCTTTGTTTGTAGGTACTTAGTAAGTGTGTCAATACTCTCACGGCTATGGCCAACGACAGCATCGATGTGTTGATATCAGCTACTGCTGTCACGAGGGGCGCTAACACAAACAGTGCGCATGCAAAGCCGTAAAGAGTAAAGAATTTTCGACAGAGAGTTTTCTTGTGGAAAATAAACAGAACTATCAGAGGCAGAGGATTCAACGGGATAAACAGCCAATTCCAGCCGTCGCCGACGCCGGCGGGTACTACAGCAAGCACAAGCAGCAAAACCGAGCACATGCTCTGCAGACCGAGCAAAACATAATCGGCTATCCTTACTACCGGCAGAAAGCAGCCGCGAATCTCGCACACTGATATCATACAGACGAATGCCAATAGAAGTCCGAATACCGCTCCCGGGTGAGGCCAACGCCACCGATTATCTTCGCTCGGTTCGTAAATCACTGTTGGTTCTCCCGATAGCAATGGTCTGCTATTTCCGTCATTATCCTCTATCTCAGCAGTGCTGAAGTATCTTTCCATCAGCACCGGCACCATGCGGGTTTGCCACGGGTCCTTGCCGTCGGTTCCGGCTCCTGTAGCGCAATTTATTATAAACGCGTGCCAAGGACTATGTTGTCCCACAGCGAGATTTACGACAGAAGCATTGTTGAGATTCTCAACAGAATCTTCATTCATGACAATACGCCGGTCACCCAAAGATTCGGTAATTTTCTCCATCGCCTTGGAGTTGCAGTTTGTCCTGCGCATGTTGAATCCATCTTCTGTTCCGGATTCAGAGGCCTCGTCGAGCAGTTGCCACAAGCGGCGTATCTGACTGTCGGTCAGGTTGAGCGGAAGACTCTTGACGTAGCGGTGTTCTGCCTGGAACGGAGCAAGGTAATCGGCGAAAGAAATACGCACGTAGCGGCCTTTGCTCTTGCCAATGAGATGCGACACGATGCTGCCTTCGTTTGCCTCGTAGGTGAACACGTTGTCAAGCCCGGCACCGGGACATTGCAACCTGATAGCCGAATGCCCAGTAGACTGATATATCAGTTCGCCGGGACCGGCCACGAGCATCGACGCATACACTTCCAGCTTCGGGGACGACGATGTTTTGTCGCCCGTTTCCGCTCTTGCTTCGAAAAAGCAGAATGACAATATGGCTGCGAGCGTCAGCACGAATATAAATCCGGGCATCCGCCCGCAGTCTTTTTCCACTTACTTAATTATTTTACGAAGATTTTTTTACCGTTAAGGATGTATATGCCGCCCGACACAACATGATCAGCACGGCGACCCTGCAGGTCGTAGATTACGTTCTGTTCAAAGTTTTCCTCCACGCCGATTCCATTTATGCCGGTCACTACAGGGGGCATTTCATCTTCGGGCATCTCAAGACTTATGCCGGCCTCGGAGCGTGCGTTACCGCTGGTGTCGGTCTTGGGGGCGAGGATGAAGGCATGGTTGGCCGGAAGTGTGTCAGCCTCTGCATACCAGGGAGTGCTTATAATCTCGTTTTCGCGGCCATCTTCGGCAGAGCCTTTATCTTCGCGTGTGGTGAGGTCGTAGACTGAGTTTGCATCCATATCGGCGTCGATGCCAAGTAAACCCTTCAACGATGCTCCGTCGGTACGTGTGCTCAGCAGCGTTCCGTGATATACGACGTCTGACGAAGAGGCGGCGCGGTGTGCAGGTGCATGTTGTGTGCCTATTACATCGTTGGACACCGGCAGGCCTCCCGGTCGGTTTTCTACCTCAGGATTGTAGTCTCCTGACTGTGCTTCCCAGGGAATCTCCACAATGTAATCCTGATAATCTGCATCTTCGGGTATCTGGATGAGGACACATGAGCGTCGCGGCACAAGAGTGAGGTCTTCGTCGGGTATCTCCACATAGTCGATGTGACCGAGGTTGGTTTTTTCGACCGACTTGGGTGTGGCACCTGCTCCGAGATTCTTAATAATCATTTTGTCGGAAAGCACTTTCATGGGGAAATCGACATAGACTGCGGCGAACTCCGCGTTGTCGAGGTTAAGTTTGTTGATGCGCGAACCGGTGGTCTTGATGGCAAAGTGGTTGTTGCTCTGTGCACTGATGGGGCACAGCTTCCATACTGCAGCATTGCCGGCCTTGATTGCATATTCCTCGCCGAGCAGACCGAAACGGGCGGCGCCGTCGCTCGTGGTGCCCATGGTGCTGAATTCGTTTTTGCCGTCTGAGAACCGACCGCTCGTGAGGTAAAGCTTCTGGTTCATCTGGATGCTCGGTATGTATTTGAGGAAACCTTTCATGATTTCGTGACGCTGCATCTCGGCTGCGAAATCTTTGAAATTGATGCCCAATACTTCTGCATCGGGGGCTTTCTCCGGATCGAGAAAACGCTCGATATACATCTTGAGCCAGTTGTACAACAGTTCCGGGTCGGCGAATATTTTTTCGTAGGTGAGATGATAGACGCCATTGCTGTCGAGCGTGTCTGCATACTTGGTGGCAAATTCCGAGTAGCCCCAGGAGTTCCACAGAGCCGCTTCGGCGCTATCGATAGTTTCTCCCGAACCAAGTCCGTCTTTAGATTTCATATATTCGCGCATGCAGGCAAATCCGAGTTCAAACTCGCGCTTGTTCTGCTCGTTCTTGAGATAGAATTCGCTTACGCCTGTGCAATCTATCCAATTAAAGTATAGTCGGTAGGTGCCTTCGCTCTCATTTACGGGTTCGAGATAGGCGTGAAGGTCGAGCTTTTCTGAAACTTCCGAATTAAAACGTTTGGCAAATTCGGTCAGGAGTCCCTCCTTGACTTCTCCGGCACTGAAGCCCATCGCAGTTATCTGCTCTTCAGTGAGTTTAGGCAATTCTTTGTCAAGACGCCCGGTGACAATAATGAATAGTGATTCAATGAGCATGCGGCCTGTGGCAATGTAGCCGATTTCTGAACCTACACGCTGCAGGGAGTAGGCCGCTCCCAAATAGTCGCTCAGATCTATTTGTTCGATGAGCTCATACATCCGCTCGTAGTAGTTCTCGACAGGTGCACCGAACACCTCGATGCCCTGACTGCTGAGATTGCCGATTTTATACCGCTGGCCTTTCCGGTCGGAAAATGCGCGCAGGCGCATCACTGTTCCTGCATTCGTCAACGAATTCGACAGATCCTCCGACGGTGCTGTGGTGAACGGACCGTTTACCACAACATATTTACCGGTTTCAACATTCTGTACGCGGTAGTAACCCTGGATATCTGCAGCGGTCTGTGCCACCGCAGATGATGCTCCGAGTGCGCAAGCAGCTCCCAAAGCAAAATTTCGTAATAGTTTGTACATATAGTTATAGTTTACTGGTTTTCAGATTTACTGTTTTTTTAGGTTTGCTAATTTGCTGATAATTTGTAGTGATGTTAGGCGAATGTATTTATAAATCTTACGCTGAAGATTACAGCATTTTGCGTTTCTTATAGCAGCTGTTCAATAAATTCAACTTACAAAAATAATCAATAGGTAGCAATTACCCCCCCCCGTTTAGTTAATTTATGTTAATAATAATTAAAATTAGTATAACATTA
>N._albigula_661_foregut__coassemble_13_pt1 | contig 29458 bp, 21 predicted proteins | sample N__albigula_661_foregut__metabat2_high_PE_002 | metagenome-assembled genome bin N
AACCTTATCACGCCGATGGTACTGCGAAAGCGGAAGAGTAGGTAATCGCCACCTTGAGAGGACAATCGCAAGATTGTCCTTTTTTTTTGTCTTGTCACGCCGCCGGTCCACCACCCGTCAATCACCCTTGTAGAATCTTTTAAGTTTTAATTTCTGATGTAATCATAACGTCGTGTTGGTTTGTTTTATATATAAATCAACTATAAGTTATGTCACAACACAAAGCGATTACGTTCGACCAAGTAGTGCGAGGCATCATTGCAATCGTCGCGGTTCTCATCTTTATCTGGTTAATTAATTATCTCAAACATGTCCTACTTCCATTTTGCGTGGCGTGTCTGATTGCTTATGTACTTGAGCCGGTTGTGCAGTGGCAGCAAAAGCACATGAAGCTTAAACGCCGTATAATTCCGGTGTTCTTGACTTTAGCAGAAGCGTTTGTCTTGGTGTCAGGGCTTGCATGGATCTTAGTTCCAATGACGTTTGACGAAATTGAAACCCTTGATAAGTTGATAAAGTCCACCTCCGGACAATCCACACCGTTGCTTCCTCCGGAGGTTCAGGAATTTTTCAAACAGAACTTGAATATTGACAGCCTGCGCCGTTTTCTCGACCCACAGCGATTGGTTGAAGTCTTTTCCAAAGGTACCTCTGTTCTCTCATCGACTTTGGAGTTTTTGATGCATACCATCGAATGGTTGCTAACATTTATTTATGTTGTGTTCATTATGCTCGATTATCACAGGCTGATGAGCGGCTTTCGTAAGGTCATACCACCACGCTATCGTGCGAGTGTATATCCGGTGTTTGATGATATAAAAGTAAATATGGATCGCTACTTCAGGTCGCAGGCCGTCATTGCCGCGTGTGCTGCAGTGTTTTATTGTGTGGGGTTTTATATTGCCGGAATACCATTGGCAATAGTAATGGGCCTGATTGTTGGGATTTTGTATATGATTCCATATGTGCAGTATGTCACCATCATTCCGGTGATTGTGCTCTGCTACCTTGACTCGCTGACCGGAGCGGGTTCGTTCTGGTCTGAATTCGGTAAATGTCTGCTTGTCTATGTTGTGAGTCAGTGCATATGTGACTATTTGCTTACTCCAAAGATTATGGGCAAAACACTCGGAATGGATCCGGCCATAATATTGCTATCACTGTCTATATGGGGCACACTTATGGGAGTAATAGGGATGATTGTGGCACTTCCATTGACGGCGTTGATTATAGCGTACTATAAGCAGTATGTTCTCAGCACACCGCAAAAGGTCAATAAGGAATAGATAAAAATTCCCGGTACAGGGAGAGTTAATCACCTGCTGCCGGGAATTTCATCCTTTTTACCTAATATAATATTTTTCCTTATGCTCTTTTGTCGGTTTTATGACGATTATGATGTTTCTTGTGGTGTCTGTTTTTGTCGTGTGACTTCATCGCGTTTTTGTTCTCTGTGTATTTGGCGTACTGTTCGGGTGTCAGAATATTCTTAACACCGGCCTCGAATGCCGACTTTTTGGCTTCGCGCTCCGACTTGATTTGCTCGCGCTGCTCGCTGGTAAGTTCTTTTTTATCTCTTACCTTATTTTCTTTGCGGTCACCAAACGTGTTTTTGCGAAGTTCTGCAAGTTTCTTCTTCTGATCGTCAGTGAGGTTAAGATTGGAGAAAGCATATGCGCCATGCCTTTTCTTGCCCTCGAAGTTTCTACTGCATTTAGCCTTTTTGCCTTTGCATTCAGCTTTGCAGCTGTTGCACTCTTTGCATTCAGCCTTACAACTGTTGCAATCTTTACACTCTATACACTCTTTACACTCAGACTTGCAGTTGTTGGAATCTTTGCATTCCCCTTTTTGGAATTTGCAGATTGCAACTTGCTCTGAGTGACATGTACCGTTTGTAGTTGTCCGGTGGTTCTGTGCAAATGCTGCTACTGATGTGGTAAGAATCGCGATGCTCAAAAGTATTTTCTTCATATGCATTTATGTTTATGATGTCCCGTTTTGGTTAGCTTTTATTGAGGACATGTTGTTAATATAATTTTTCTTGTTTCGTTTGCTTATTTGACAGACCTGTCTGCGCTAAGTTTAAATAAAATAATAATTTAACATTCTTTATGTCAAAAGTTAAAATTCCCTTTTCATTAAACCTCTAAAAAATCGTCTGTATGATAGCATTTTAAATTTTACTCATCAATGAAAATTTTGTATATTTGCAGTTGTTATGGAAACTATAAAGGATAAGGAATTTGGTGGCGAACGTCCACTATTTGAATCGCATAATCTAAGACTTGAGAATGTTATAATCCGAGAGGGTGAATCGGCCATTAAGGAGTGCAGCAATATAGAGGCTGTGAATTGTCGCTTCGAGGGTAATTATCCTTTCTGGCATGTGCACAACTTCAAGATTGATCGCTGTTACTTTGACGTTGGCGGTCGTTCTGCACTCTGGTACAGCGATAATCTTCAGATGAAGGACACAATGATTGATGCACCCAAGATGTTCCGGGAGATGCAGAACATAAATATCGACAATGTCATTATTAATGACGCTGACGAGATCTTCTGGCGTTGCAAGAACCTCCGCATACGTAATCTGAAGATACATGGAGGCACTTATCCGTTTATGTTCAGCAAGAATATCGAGATTGACGGATTTGAGTCTGACAGTAAGTATGTATTTCAATATGTAAAGAATCTCGTGTTGCGTAATGCCAAGATTACGACAAAAGATGCTTTCTGGGAGGTTGAAAATGTCACAATCTACGATTCTGAACTTAATGGTGAATACCTTGGTTGGCATTCCAAGAACCTTAGACTTGTCAACTGCCATATCACCGGTGAGCAACCGCTTTGCTATGCGCACGACCTGGTGCTTGAAAATTGCACATTTGGTCAAGACTGCGACCGCGCCTTTGAGTACAGCACGCTGCAGGCTGATATACGAGGTGGTCTTCGCAGCATCAAGAATCCGAAGAGCGGAAAGGTCGTAATCGACAGCGTCGATGAGATTATCATCGACCAGAACATCAAAGCCCCAGCCGACTGCAAAATCACAACGCGTTCCGAAGAATAATCTGAGGTTGTTAAGGTAAATGCTGTCTTGCATTAATTATCCAGATGAATTACGATACCACCAATCAGAGCCTATGCTCAGATGAATATACTGCTGACAAGACAACAAATGTTGAAGCGAAGTTCAATAGCCTTGACCGACGTTATCAGAGGGTGCAACTTATCAATATTGTTATTGTTTATGCATTATTGATGGGACTTGCATTGCTTCTGCTTACTGTCGATACTCCGTTGTTGTGTTTGTCGGTAGAGGCTTTATTGGCAATTGTTCTCGTTGTCAACCTATGTATACTCCCACGCGCATTCCGATATAAAGGATATTCTCTGAGCCAACAGGACATATCATATCGTAGGGGTATAATATGTCCCAAAACAACTACAATACCATTCGTGCGAGTTCAGCAAGTAAGTATGTCTCAGAATCCAGTCAGCAAGCTCTACGGACTTTATTCAGTAGAGATAGTCAATGGCGCACAGACACTTGTAGAAATGTCTATTCCTGGTCTCTCGGAAGAGACAGCCAGTACCCTGAAGAATCTTGTGTCCATGAAAATAGTTGGGAAAGTGGAGACTAAAGCTGCATTTGCAAACTCAGCTGAATAAAATAATGCCGAGAGCAATGCAGAAGCCAATGACTGATTACTCGAGACCCCAGCGAATGGGGGCAGCCGCTTTCTTTATCTTTTTTATAAAGTCGCTCAAAACGATATTCGGAGCTGTAGCACTCTATGCAATTATCAAGCTCATAGGTTCAGATTCTTCATTGGGCGGTATGGAGGCATTGTTGAGAATAGTGGCTGGCATCGGAGCGATTGTCGCTTTGTCGCTGCTGTTGGCCTTTGCTGCTTATTGGCCACGAAAGTTCTGTGTTGAAGGCTCAAAACTTTTGTTTAGCAGCGGTTTGATTAAAAGACAGACCACCACGGTGCCATTAGATCGAATTCATTCCCTGCGAACCCGTAGAGGCGTATGGTATCGTTTAATGGGCATGCGCGGCATTGTATTCGACACATTGGCAACTAAAGGTGAGGAGATTGAACTTATACTCCCGGAAACAGACTGGCAGAATCTGCTTCGTCTTATTGAGAGTGGAGAGCGGTTCGCAGTGGATAACGACGAAGTGATGACGAACGACAGTTCGCCGAAACCGCCGCTATTCAATCCAATCGAAACTATTCGTTTCGATAACAGGCAATTGTTCCTTGATGCCTTATGCCAAAATCACTTGAAGGGCTTTGCTATATTAGGAAGTTTCCTGGTTGCGATATACAATGCTATAGAAGAGATTACAGACCATTCTGTTGATAAGATTGTAGATTATACAGAAGCGCACTGTGATGCAATGTCACTTACGCCTTTTGGTATAGTAACTGCCCTGGCAATTGTTTATATTACAGTTTTGTTTCTCTGGTTGGGCATGGTTATGTTGCGTTACAGTGATATGAAATTGGTTTATGACCGTCGTGTATTATCATTCAGCTACGGTTTGTTGTCGCGCGCAAGCTGTCGCTTTGACTGCGGTAAGGTGTGTACCGTGTGGGTGAAACGTAATTTTTTGGAGAAGCGCTCAGGTCTATGCGCGTTACGCTTGAAACAAGCGTTATTTGCAAGTGCAAGCAAAGAGGAAGATAATCTTAAATTATATGGACCCGATAGATCGGAATTCTTTCTTGATTGGTGGCTTGGTGCAGATTGGAACAGTCAAACTGTAATTGCATCAGCCAGATCGGGCAGAGGAGTGATTTTGCGCGCGTTGCTGCCTTGGGTTGTGCTTTCGGTTGGTGCTACTATTATTTTTTGCTGTAATGGTGCATATGCCGGCAGCCTGTTGGCCATACTATGCGTAGTAATAGCTTCGTTTTGCGGCTGGCAACGCATGCGGCGAAGCCGGATAATACTGCGCGATTCTTACCTTCAGATAGACAATGGTTGCTTGTCTGATGTTCGTAATTATTTGAAATATGAAAACGTGGAAGTAGTGCGGTTGCGTCGTACCCCATTTAGCCGGTTGTCGGGCCGGGTGGAGCTTTCGTTATCCACATCAGGTTCATCGTTTAATGTGCGTAGCCTGTCTGAATCTGACGCGCTTGGCATTCGCGAATTAATATTGAAGCGCGTTATGTAAATTCAGATATTAAACAAAAGGCATCGCGGATCGTCCGTGATGCCTTTTGTTTGATATGCTTTTGGGTCTTATTATTTGTTGAAGGGTGGAGGAGTGCCATCGTCTTGTGAGTCTGCTTCGACTTTGGGCATTGCCAGAGAGTTGTCTGTGCTGACGTCATGCTTGTTTGCAGATTCTTCACCATTGTCAGCCTCTTTGGGACCATTCAGCTGCTTAGGCCGACTTTCCTCTTCTTTCTTGTTAAGCTCGATTATTTCGTCGGTGCGCGATTTCCATTTGCGTTTGCCGAGAATCTTCTCAACATCATCATGGAAGATAACCTCCTTTTCAACCAGCAAGTCGCGGATTTCGTTGTGCTGCTTGGCATATTGACGGAGAATTTCCTTGGCACGTTCGTACTGCTCATTGACAATACGTTTCACCTCCGCGTCTATTATTTTTGCAGTCTCGTCAGAGTATGGCTTGGTAAATCCCATTTCCTGACCTGTGGAATCATTATAGTTTAGGTTGGGCAACCTATCGCTCATGCCATAAACCAGCACGAGAGAACGAGCAATCTTGGTGCATTTCTCCAGGTCATCGCTTGCTCCGGTGCCTATCTCTCCGAGGAATACCTCTTCGGCAGCACGTCCGCCGAGCAGGCCGCACATCGTATCAAGCAGAGCCTGTGTGGGAATAATCTGTCGATCCTCAGGTGCGTACCATGCAGCACCGAGAGCGCGTCCGCGCGGCACGATGGTCACCTTGACAAGGGGATTGCCATATTTTGTCATCCACGTTATTGTGGCGTGTCCGGCCTCGTGTGTGGCAATTGCTACTTTTTCTTCGTCTGTTATCACGCGCGACTTCTTCTCCAGACCACCGACTATACGGTCGATTGCTTTCATGAAGTCATTCCAGTCAACTGAATCCTTATTATAACGGGCTGCTATAAGAGCAGCTTCGTTGCAGACGTTGGCTATGTCTGCTCCCGAAAAACCTTGGGTCTGGCGGGCAAGCTGTTCGACGTCGAGCTTAGAGTTTACTTTGATATTGCGCAAGTGTACGTTGAAAATCTCCACGCGGTCTGACAGCTCAGGCAGGTCAACGTAAATCTGGCGGTCGAAGCGACCGGGACGGAGCAGCGCCTTGTCGAGCATATCGGCACGGTTGGTTGCTGCGAGGCAAATAACACCATTGTTCGACTGGAAGCCGTCCATTTCGGTAAGCATCTGGTTCAGTGTATTCTCTCGCTCATCGTTTGAACCCATGTTCGGATTACGGCCACGGGCTCGACCCACAGCATCGATTTCATCGATAAACACAATGCAGGGTGCCTTCTCTTTGGCCTGCTTGAAGAGGTCGCGAACTCGTGCAGCTCCGACGCCGACAAACATCTCAACAAAGTCAGAACCTGACATCGAAAGGAACGGTACATCAGCCTCACCGGCAACAGCCTTTGCCAGAAGTGTCTTACCTGTTCCCGGAGGGCCCACAAGCAGCGCTCCCTTCGGAATCTTGGCGCCAAGTTCAGTGTAACGTTGCGGATTCTTGAGGAATTCCACAATCTCTTCGATCTCAACCTTTGCCTCGGCGAGACCGGCTACATCCTTGAAAGTCACATTTGTTCCATTATTCTTATCGAACACCATGGCTTTTGACTTGCCGACGCTGAAGATACCTCCGGCACCACCGGCGCCACCTGACATCTTTCGAGACATGAACACCATGACCAGTATTATAAGCACTATAGGCCCGAAATACCAGATGACCTTCATCAGGTCACTGCCTTTCTCGTAGTTAATCTTGATTACGGGTTTACCTTCGGCGGCCAATTTATCGTTCCAGGAATCAAGTTTATCCTGAATTTTATCGGACGACGGTATGGTGGTGCGGATTTTCTTATCTCCGGTCATTTGCGGGGTCATATCGAAACCGAGGCTCTTCGCTCCCTGTTCGGTGAGATAACCCTCGGCGGTGCCGTTCTGAGACAGAACGGATATTTTGTCAATTTCTCCGGCAAGTGCAGTCTTTTCAAATTCAGACCAATCCACCTCTTTGGTCTGCGAGCCGTCCTGGAAATAATATAGTGCGAGCAGCGACAGTATAATCAAGCCGTACATCCAATACATATTGAAAAGCGGCTTCTTGTTTTGATTTCTGCCCTTATTGTTTTTAAGCATCATAAATCGTATCTAATGTTTTATTCAGCCGAGGTCCGGAATTTCAGTTTGTTGAGCATCGCTCCAAAGATCCTCGATGTTATAGTACTCACGTGCGTCGGGCACAAAAACGTGCACCATAAGGTTTCCATAATCTATTACAATCCATTGAGAATTGCGGTATCCGTCATAGTTGTAGGGCTTGACCTTGAGTTTGTCGAGCACCTCTTCACGGATATTGTCAGCTATGGCTGATACCTGCGATGTTGAATTACCCTGACATACTATAAAAGACTCGGCCGGGGCCGTGTCGAGACCACTGAAGTTTATTTTGGTAATCTTCAATCCTTTGCGATCTTGGATCGCATTTATAATAGTGGATTCCAAAGGAGAGGATGATGCGGGGCCTGCATCGGTTTGTCCGTTGGTTCGTTTTGTCATCTGCTTAATCGAAAAGTGTTATTTTATTAATCAAAAAAAGTTGTTTATATATATAACAAATATTACGCCAATTTTATCGTAGGTAAGTGCAGATTCTATTATAAATTACAGTTAATCGTCGCTTATATCCTCCTGATCGGTGTAGTTGTTACGCAGAAGTTTGATAAGCATAATCATGACATGGTTGGTCGCGCTTTCGATGACCTGGTCGCGGGTCCCCTTGAAGTGGATGAGTTCGGAGACCGTCTGGTCGCCGATTTTGGCAGCCATCCACACCGTACCGACAGGTTTGAATTTGGTTCCGCCGTCGGGGCCTGCAATGCCTGATGTGGCCAGAGCGCAGTCGGAATGCATAAGTTTAGAAACTCCTTTGGCCATATCTTCCACCACCTCACGGCTTACGGCTCCATGCCGGCCCAGATTGTTGCGCGACACGCCGAGCACCGATGCCTTGACATCGTTGCTATAGCTGACCACACTGCCTAAGAAGTAAGCCGAAGAGCCTGGAATCTGGGTTATTTTGTGCGAGATATTACCGCCGGTGCAGCTTTCTGCCGAGGCCACGGTGAGTTCTCGCTCCGACAGAAGTTCTCCGAGAACCTGCGCAACGCTTTTATCATCACTTGTCACGAGTTCTTCGTTGAATATCTCCTGCAGTTGCTGCTGATACTTGTTCATCTTGAATCTCAGCAGCTCCACACCGTTGTTAATGCCGGTGAGCGTGATTTTAGTGACGAGATTATCAGTGTCAATCGATATCTTGACAAACTCCGGCAATTGAGACTCGAAATGTCTCATCAGATTGCGCAGTTCTTCGCGTGTGTATCCATAAATAATCACATGGCGCGTCTCTTTAGATACTGTGCCACCATTGGCATCGGGCGTCTGTTGATTAATATCTTCCTTATGTGTCATGGGTTCAATCTTTGAGGTCTAAACGGTGTCGCGTCGAGCCCTTTGAGGTTCCTAACTCCTATTCCCTATTCCCTAATTCCTAATTCCTAATTCCTGATTCATCAGATGCTTACCCTCGCGAAGGGCGGTAGCGAGAGATCTGCGAATTCGTTGTCGAGATATTTAACGCGTCCGGCCATTGCCACCATCGCTGCGTTGTCGGTGGTGAACTTTCGCTGCGGAATCCAGGCTTTGACACCAAGCTTAGAGCAGAGGTCGGCGACTGCCTGGCGAACTCCCGAATTGGCCGAAACTCCGCCGCCAATTGCAACATGCTGAACTCCGGTCTGCTTGATGGCAGGTTCGAGCTTATCGAGAAGTATGTCTATAATCGTATGCTGGAGCGATGCCGCAAGATCGGCTATGTTCTGTTCGATAAAGTCGGGATTCTTCTTCAATTCATCGCGTACAAGATATAGGAAAGAGGTCTTGAGTCCGCTGAATGAGTAGTCATAACCGGGCAGATGCGGTTTGCTGAACTTGAAGCGTTTCGGATCACCTTCAGCAGCGAGTCGGTCAATGTGAGGACCGCCCGGATAGGGGAGACCCATAATTTTTGCGCATTTGTCGAATGCCTCGCCGGCAGCATCATCAATTGTCTGACCAAGTATCTCCATGTCACGGGCCGACTTCACGAGCACGATCTGTGAATTACCACCCGAAACCAACAGGCAGAGAAATGGAAACTCCGGCACTGCATCGTCGGACTTCTCTTTAATGAAGTGCGAGAGCACATGTCCATGCAGGTGATTCACCTCTACAAGAGGAACACCGAGACCTATTGACATTCCTTTAGCAAACGATGTTCCGACGTGTAGAGATCCGAGCAGTCCGGGGCCACGTGTATACGCTATCGCAGATAGGTCTGACGGAGTCACACCTGCCTGGCGCAACGCTTCGCTTACCACCGGGACAATGTTCTGCTGATGCATCCTTGATGCCAGTTCGGGCACCACGCCTCCGTAGGCTTCATGCACCTGCTGACTCGCTATGACGTTACTCTTCAGCAATCCGTCGACAAGCACCGCAGCCGACGTGTCATCGCACGATGATTCTATACCTAAAATTATTTCACTCATTATTCTTCTCTTCTCAACTTTTATATTCTTTTTACCTCATCAACACTTTCAATCTCGGAGATGTGCTTCATTATGGTCTGAAGCTCGGCAAAGTCGTGCACGCCAAACGCAATTTTTGCAGTGACGAGAGAGTCGTGCGTCTCGGTGTTGATACTGTCTATTGCCAAGTGCAGTTTGTTGGTTATACAATCCACTAAGTCTACGAACAAGTGGTATCGGTCTACTGACTTAATGACAATAGTCACCGGGTATAATGTCCCGTCGGGCGTGAAGTCTACCGATACGATGCTGTCTCCAAACTGTGAAGCCATGCGGATGGCTTTCGGACAGTCTCGCTTATGAATGGATATCGAACCGTCTGCTTCGCGGAACCCGATGACTTCCTCGCCCGGAATCGGTTTACAATCGCCGCACCTTTTATATTTAGCCTTTGGCCGTGAGTTGAGATATGCTGCGATATCCTTCTTGGCTTTATACGTCACCACGTTTTCAAGCCAGTCTTCCTTGGGGTGGGCATCGGGGTCGGTAAAAATCTCCACAACGTCACCACGCCGAAGTTGAGCTTTGACCGATGAAAGAAATCCGTTGATTCGTGCATACTTGGCTTTCTCACCGAGAGGACGGCCAAGCTCGTATGCAAAATCAAGCACTGTGGCTTTCTGCGGCAGGATTACCTCGCGCCCTCTGGGTGAGAAGGTCATGATGTCGTCGTTATAGAACGAAGCGACAACATTGTCGATAAAACCTGTGCTGTTCTGCTGGTGGGCAATGTCTTGCAGCACAAGGCGGAATTTCTCAATCCAGCGAGTCAAGCTGTCTTCCGAGCGCTCGGCTACGCAACCGAGGCGAGAATTGCGCACCATCTTCTCACTGCTGATGTGCACCTCCTGCCATCGTCCGAAATCCGCAAGGAGCTTAACATGAAAACTCTGATAGCCATTCTCCTTGGGCGAATCGATATAATTAGATATGCCACCTGGTTTCTCCTTGAAACGGTCGGTCAGAACAGAATAGACACGAAGTGCCATATCCTTGTCGGACATTCCATTGGGAGTATGATATATTATCTCGGTGAAGTGGCGGTATTTCAGGTGGTTGAAGTCGTCGCCATACTTATGCATCTTTCTCCATATGCTGTATGGGTGACGGTATTCGACATTGACCTGTACGGGAATACCTGCTTCTTCGAGTGTGACGCGTATCTCGTCAGCAAATATCTTAAGGCGTTTAGACTGTGCATCGACGTCACCTTGAATGAGCTCCTCGAGTTCGGCGTATTCGTGCGGACAGCGGAACCTGAAACTCAAATTTTCTAACTCGGTTTTAACCTGATACAGACCGAGTCGGTTGGCAAGAGGAGCGTAGAAATAGTCGGTTTCGCCGGCTATTTTCATTTGCTTGTCTGCTCGCATCGACGAAAGAGTCCTCATGTTGTGAAGCCGGTCGGCGAGTTTGAGCAGAAGGGCGCGTATGTCGTACTGCACAGAGTCGAGCATCTGTTTGTAATTGTCGACCTGTTTCGATTCTATATATTTGTCTTTCTTGCGCTTGGTGACCACGCTCACCAGAAAGGCCACGTCTTCGCCGAAGCGTTCTTTTATGTCTTCGAGTGTATAGTCAGTGTCCTCAACCACATCGTGCAGAAACGCTGCTATCACCACGTTGGCCTCGAGTTGTAGTTCTTCTGCGGCAATTTTAGCCACGGCTATGGGGTGGAATATGTAGGGCTCGCCGGTTTTACGCTTTTGATTCGCGTGGGCAGTCTTGGCAAGCTCAAATGCATCCTTGATGCGGGCAAGCTCATCTGAGTCTACCCGTTTTTCCATTACATCGAAAACCTGTTGCGCACGCTCGGCAATGGCTTTATCGTATTCGCCGTGGGTCGGATCCATATTGAAAGGTTAGAATAGTTTTATGGAGATATACCGCTTGGGGTTCTTCTTGATATCGACAACCAGTGAGTCAATGTTGGCTGTAACATTGTTGAGTTTGCGGTACAGTTCATCGTTAGATGTCAACTGGCCCAACGTCGAGCTCTGATCATTGAGCTGGTTTGAGAATTTAGAGAGATTTGCCGTTATCTGATTCACGTTGTCGACAGTGGTCGAGAGCGGAAGTTGCTTCAGGCTCTCCGACAGGGCGATAAGATTTGCACTGACTGTGTCGAGTTTGGTTGTGACAGACTTGGCGTTGCGCATCATCACAGGAACATCACTGCGCATTGTACTGTTGAGGCCTTGCGTCACTCCTTCAATATTGGCTGTAATACCGTCGAGGCGTTTGATTGATTGAGACAAAGCCGGATCGGATACGAGTGTGTTAAGACTAATCAGAAGCGAATCGACGCGAGGCAGTATGCTGTTGACTGCCGGCATCACATCGTTCGATATCGAGGACATCAAATCAGGAACGTACTTAATTGGAATCTCTGAGCCGATTTCGAGCATCTTCGGACTGTCTCCCATCTTGATGTCCACATATCCGCCACCCATCAGCGTCGATGCCAATTCCGCATGCGAGTTCACCGGAATGCGGAGTTTCTTGTTGACCGCCAGCAAAACCTTGATTTTGCCCGGTTTTTCGTAATTGTAACTTATCTCGCGTACCTGACCGACTTTGTAACCGTTGATCGATACAGGAGCCGACACCGCAAGTCCGCTCACATTTTCGCAGTCCACATAGTAGAAATTGGCGGGACTAAGCATGTTGATTCCTTTCAGGTAATCGATTCCAAAGAACAGAATGACGATGGCAATTATTACCGAAATGCCTATTACGAATTCTTTTGTAGCTAATTTTTTCATAAACCTAAATGTTTGGCGGCTGATTGAGTATTTCCGCTTTATTTCTTAATACCTAATTCTGAGCCAAATTGTTCTATCGATATTATAAATATTGTCTCAATATGCTTTGTCGGACGGTTTTGGGTTATTCAATCCGGACTATAATGAAAGCGTCGGGAATATGGGTTTTTACCTTGAGCAGTTCCTGCTCAATCTGGCGACGGCTGGTGCTTTCGCCATAAGTGTATTTATAGAAACCGTTTTCGACAAACATATCTGAGGGTGTTATTCCGCAGAAAGCGCTATCGTTCTTGTCGAGTTTCTTGTCCGATGCAAGAATCTGAATCTTGTATACCATTTTGTTGCTGCCTGAACCCGATTGGCTTTGGGCAGTCCCTCTGTTGTCGGCCGGAGAATTTTTGACCACAAATGTCTTACGTCCGTTTTGGCTCTTCTGCTGTTTTCCGGCAGTTTTGTCGGTTGCAGTTTTAGCGGTCTTTGCGGCATCTTTAGTGTCGGATGAGATTCCCACTTTTTTCGATACCTTCTTGCTCTTCTTCTTATCTTTCTTCTTCTTATCTTTCTTGCTTTTCTTTTTATCGTTGTTAGCGACAGGCGTGTCGGCCACAGTCTCACTCTTTGCAGCTTCTACCTTCTCAGCGCGGGCGAGAAGTTCCTGTTCGTATTTCAACTTGATAGAAGTGGTCTCATGCGATTTCTGAACAGAATTGACCTTTGCGGCCTCGGAGCGGCGTTTGCGTGATTTGCTTTGATTGCCGGTTGCCGGTTTAGCAGCCTTTGTAGTGGTCCGTTTAGCTGTGTTTTCGGTCGATACTAAGGTGTTTACGCCCGAATAATCAGGTGTTGCAGTTTCCGCAATCTGTTTCGTATCTGAAGATTTTGATTCTACTTCCTGATTTTCAGCAATTGATTTATTTTGAGCCGGTGCTGCCGCCCGTGTAGCTGGGTTTCGGTAGGAGACCACATATTTTTCGAGTGCGTTGGTCAGAGCATCAGCGAGTTTCTGTTGTCCCTTTTCCGAAGAAAGAAAGTTTGCCTCTGTAGGATTGCATATGAAGTCGAGTTCGACGAGTACCGAAGGCATTGATGTGGCCCAAAGCACCCAGAATCCCGCCTGCTTCACGCCGCGGTCTTTACGCCCGGCTGTTGATACAAGTTCCTTCTGAGCATTGTCGGCAAATCTAAGACTCTGTCCGAGATTTTTCTTCTGTGCCATCTCGAAAATGATGTATGATTCATCTTTCGAAGGGTCGAATCCGCTGTATTTCTGATGGAAGTTGTCCTCGAGTTCAATTACGGAGTTTTCGCGCTGAGCAACTTTCAAATTGTTGGCATCTTTTTGGGGTCCGAGAGCGTAAACGGAAGTTCCTGACACAGACTTGCGATTGGCACTCTTCTTATCTACAGAATTCGTGTGGATGGACACGAACAGGTTTCCACGGTTACGGTTAGCTATGTTAGCACGTTCCTGAAGACTTATAAACGTATCATCGTCGCGTGTCATCACGACTTTTACATTCTTCAGGCGCTTCTTGACGTTTGCTGCGAATTTTTGGGCAACACCGAGGTTTATATCTTTTTCGCGTGTCCCGTTGTCGATTGCTCCATGATCATGCCCACCATGTCCGGCATCGATTACGACAATAAATTCGTCACGGTCACGACCGGATGATGATTTCTTTTTTGCGGCTTCTGATGCGAAGGCAGAAGCCGCAATAATCGCCGATGTCATTACAACCGCGGCTGTTCGTTTAAAGGATGTTATACTGAATATTTTGGTTAAAAAATTCATTCTTCGGTAATTGATTCTTCAATACTAATTGAATTTTCGGTGGCTATAGGCTTACGTTTCGGTTCGAATTTCTTCGGAGTGTAGATAAAGTCACGTCCGAGATATTTCTCGCGGACAACGGGGTTGTTGGCAAGTTCCTCGCTTGTGCCTTGGAACAGCACCCGGCCTTCGAACAACATATATGCGCGGTCTGTGATTCCGAGGATTGAGTCCGCTTTATGGTCGGTTATGAGCACACCGATGTTTCTTTCCTTCAGGTGGTAGACAACTTCCTGAATGTCCTCCACTGCTATTGGGTCAACAGCAGCGAACGGTTCGTCGAGCATGATAAACTTTGGGTTTATAGCCAGACATCGGGCAATCTCTGTGCGTCGGCGTTCTCCACCCGACAAACCTGTGCCCGGGTTGTGGCGCACTTTTTCAAGATTGAACTCCGAAATGAGCTGCTCGAGTTTCGCTTTCTGGTACTCCTTGGAAGTGCCCGTCATTTCAAGGATGGCTTTTATATTGTTTTCCACGCTGAGCGTGCGAAACACGGAAGCCTCCTGCGGCAGATAGCCGATACCTTTTTGTGCTCGTTTGTAGACAGGCAGACCGGTAATATCTTCGTTGTCAAGATAAACGTGGCCTTCGTTCGGAGTGATCAGGCCAACGGTCATATAGAACGTAGTGGTTTTGCCGGCTCCGTTAGGACCGAGCAGACCAACAATCTCGCCTTGTGTCAGTTCGATTGACACATGGTTTGCCACTGTGCGCTTACCATATTTCTTGACCAGATTCTCTGTGCGCAGGATTCCCTTCTCTGGAACCGAGACAGTCTCGTCGATGCGGATTTTGCCATCTGAAGTTTTGACAGTTTCGTCTATTTTCTCCGTCAGCTCGCGCATGTCGGCAACCGGGCCTTCGAGTTCCCGCTCTTCTTCAGGAGTCAGACGCTCTGGCTGCGATGTGTGGCCTTTGTTGATTTTCTTGCCGAATATTGGAAATATTTTCATCTTGCCGAGGCAGGTAATAAGGAGCGAATATAGTCAGTCATCAGTTTAATTGCAACATTGTTGCCACCTCCCTGCGGAATGATTATGTCGGCATAACGCTTGGAGGGTTCAATATAAAGCTCATGCATTGGTTTGAGCGTCTCCTGATATCGGTCTATCACCATCTGCGGCGTACGTCCACGCTCCACGCAATCGCGGCGAATCACGCGGATAAGGCGTTCGTCTGCGTCGGCATCGACGAAGACTTTGACATCGAGCATGTCGCGGAGCATCTTGTCGGTAAGGACAAGAATACCCTCAACGACCACAACTTCTTTCGGGCTGAGATGCACAGTCTCTTTCTGGCGCGAGCACGTCAGAAAATCATAGGTGGGCATTTCAACATCGTGACCCTCTTTCAGCTCCTGAATCTGCTGGGTGAGAAGCGGCCACTCTATTGATGCAGGCTCGTCATAGTTCATCTTGAGTCGCTCCTCGAGAGGTATGTGATGGTTATCTTTATAATATGAATCCTGCGGCATAACGACAACTTCGTCGGCTGGCAGACTCTCTATAATCTTTCTTACCACGGTGGTCTTACCGCTTCCGGTGCCTCCCGCTATTCCTATTACCAACATATCGATTATTTTTTAAGTGACTGCCTACTCATGACATTGTAGCACTCACTTATAAGTTCATAATCCACAAAATTAATAAAAATGGCTTTGTATACCAAATTTTTTTACATTAACTCGGCACATTTAAGCGGCAATGAAGCGGTTTCATGCAATTATGCAATCGGTTTCTACAGAACATTACTACAGAACATTAGAGAACATTACGCGACCGATTACGTTTTTTTAGTAGATAGTTTCTGAGTTTTCAGATTTTTTATCTAACTTTGTACGTTTTTTGAAAAGGGGCTTAAGTTGCTCAATTGCGTCGCCATAGCTCCCAATACCCAAAATAGTATGGTAGTAAGTTCCATTAAATCGTTCGGCCGTTATTGCATGTTCATGACGCAGGTGTTCAGGATTCCCGACAAATGGCGAGAATTCTTCAAGTCGCTTGTGTTTGAAATATACAAACTTGGCGTTGATTCCATAGCCCTTGATATAATCATATCGTTGTTTATCGGTGCGGTGATCTGTATACAGATGACGCTCAACATTACGTCGCCTATGATTCCGACATATTCGACCGGTATGGCCACTCGCGAGATTCTTGTGCTTGAGTTTTCATCGACAATGCTCTGTTTGATTCTGGCCGGCAAGGTCGGCTCGAACATATCTTCTGAAATCGGCACAATGCGTGTCACCGAGCAGATAGACGCCATAGAGATTATGGGACTTAACTCAGCCAACTTCATAGTGTTGCCCAAAATTATCGGTTTCGTTCTGTTTGTTCCGGTGCTCTGCATCCTTTCGATGTTCATGGGTCTGCTTGGCGGTGCGCTGATAGCCATGTTCACCGACATGGTGTCGTTGGAAGATTATATCTACGGCATCCAGTCGTTTTTTGTTCCATGGAATGTTTATTACAGCATTATAAAGACTTTGGTATTTGCCTTTATAATTTCGTCGGTAGCAGCATACTACGGCTATTTTGTAAAAGGTGGATCGCTTGAAGTCGGTAAGGCAAGCACGAATGCAGTGGTATCGAGCTCAATTCTGATTCTTCTTTCCGATGTGATACTCACAAAACTTCTGTTACAATGATTGAGGCAAAACATGTGTCGAAGTGGTTCGACGGCGTGCAGGTGCTTTACGATATCACCTCCACATTCGAGACAGGCAAGACTAATCTGATAATCGGTCAGTCGGGCTCGGGCAAGACTGTTTTCATGAAATGTCTGATCGGATTGCTGACTCCCGAGCAAGGCGAGATTTTGTACGATGGCCGTCGGTTCCGCGACCTCGATATGAGTGAGAAGCGTAAGTTGCGCACAGAAATTGGTATGCTGTTTCAGGGCTCGGCACTGTTCGACAATGAGACAGTGCTCGGCAACGTAATGTTCCCGCTGAAGATGTTCAGTCCGATGAACCGTGCTGATCAGTTGCAACGCGCTCAGTTTTGCATTGACCGAGTGGGCTTGAAAAATGCAAATGACAAATATCCTTCGGAAATTTCGGGAGGAATGCAGAAGCGTGTCGCGATAGCGCGTGCAATCGCTCTCAATCCCCGCTATCTTTTCTGCGATGAGCCGAACTCCGGTCTTGACCCTCAGACCTCGATACTGATTGATGAGTTGCTCAGCGATATCACCCATGAGTATCAGATTACTACTGTAATCAATACACACGATATGAACTCGGTGCTTGGTATTGGCGAAAACATAGTCTTTATCAATAAGGGTCATAATGACTGGACCGGCAACGACAATAACATTTATCGTAGCAAAAACAAAGATCTCAACGACTTCGTCTTTGCATCTCGACTTTTTAAAGAGGTCAAAGATTTCCTCGAAGAGAAATACGAAAAGAACTGACTTGGTTTAAAGAAGATTTTGCCGCCGCTGAAATGTAATTTATAGTCCGAATTTGCGTTAATTCAATTGTACATAATTGGATTATTTGAAATGATAGACTATATCCAGGGAAAGCCAGCCGAACTGACTCCTACGTATGTTGTATTAGATTCTAACGGAGTCGGTTATGAAATTAATATTACCCTAATCGACTACGCCAAAATTCAACCTTCTTGTGTAGCCGGTGCCGGAGGCGAAATCGACTCTGAAGCCTCGCGGCCCGTCAAGTTGTTTATTCACGAATCGATACGTGAAGATGCTCACGTTCTTTTTGGCTTTACCGAACGTCGCGGGCGTGAACTTTTCCGCTTGCTGATTGGAGTCAGCGGTGTCGGACCCAACACGGCCAGACTCATTTTGTCGGCACTCACGGCCCCACAGCTTGAATCTGCAATTGCTCAGGGTGATGACAAGTTGCTCAAAGGGGTGAAGGGTATCGGAGCAAAGACAGCTCAGCGTATAATTGTTGACCTCAAAGATAAAATAAAGACAGATGCCGGGGCGTTATTAACAAATACGTCTGTAGGTGAAAACTTCGACGATGCACTCGCCGCACTTGTCATGCTTGGCTTTGCCGCGCCACAGTGTAAAAAAGTGCTTCAGAAGCTGTTCGCCGCCGACCCCGGTCTTTCTACTGAGAAAGCTATCAAACAGTCACTGACAATGCTTTGACAACGCCCTGACAATATGCACTTCAATCGCAGTCAATGGTTCGTTTTAGCTGCGGTTTTTCTGGCAGTGTTCATCTCTACACTCATAGCTGCTCCACAGTACAAAAAGAGTGAGCTGAAACCGCCTCCACCAGCTGAACCCGAATCGCCGTCATATATGCCCTCCGACACGCTGTTGCTTCCGGCACGCGTGCAACCCACTGTGCCTCGTACCGCAGAGGACTACATGGGCACGGCGGAGTATGCCGCGGACTTGCGAAATCCATCCAATATACGAACAGAAGCTGTTTATGATCCCGAAGCAGGAATGTATGTTATCCATACATATCTTGGCGACCGCGAGATTGTCACCCCGTACATGATGACCGGAGAACAGTACTCCAACATGATGATGCGTCGGGATCTGTTCAGCTACTTCAACGAGCGAAACCGCGAATCGTATGAGAAGAAGGATAAGCAACCCTTCAATATCTTCGACATGAATTTCTCGCTCGGCCCCCTCGAAAAGGTGTTTGGCCCCGGAGGTGTCAGACTGCAGACTCAAGGCTCCATACAGCTCAACCTCGGTGTAAAAAGCAATTATACCGAGAATCCTGCTCTTTCCAAGAACAACCGACGCAAGACGTACTTCGATTTCGACACTAAAATCCAAGCCAATATCAACGCATCGGTCGGTGACAAGATGAAGTTCAACATGAACTATAACACCGACGCTACATTCGCTTTCGACTCGCAGAACCTGAAACTGCAATATGAAGGCAAGGAAGACGAAATCATCAAGAATATCGAGGCCGGTAATGTCAGCATGACCACCGGTTCGAGCCTCATGCGCGGTGGTACCGCGCTGTTCGGCGTGAAAGCAAAACTTCAGTTCGGTAAGCTCACACTTACCGGACTCGTGTCGCAGCAGAACTCAGAATCGAAAACCGTTAGTTCGCAGGGTGGTGTGCAAAGCACTAAGTTCAGCATCAAAGCTGACAACTACGATGCGAACCGCCACTTCTTCCTGTCGCAATACTTCTATGAGAATTACGACCGCTTCGCCTCCAAACTGCCTCATGTGTCATCGGGCATACAGATTACACGCATAGAAGTCTGGGTAACCAACAAGAATGGAAACTACAATGAGTCGCGAAACTTCGTCGGTTTCATGGATCTCGGCGAAAACCATAATCTTGCTTCTGACTACTGGGCGCCCAACATGTCGTACGACAATCCAAGCAACCAGTCGAACAACCTGCTCAGTGTAATAAAATCCGAATATCCCGGTGCCCGCAACATAAACACTGTGACGCAAGCGTTGGAGCCTTTGCGCGCATTCGGGATAACCGGCGGACGCGATTTCGAAAAAGTGGAGTCCGCGCGGCTTCTGCGCGAGTCGGAATATACGCTCAACTCCACGCTCGGTTACATATCGCTCAAGTCCGCCTTGACATCAGACGAGGTTCTTGCAGTCGCTTTCGAATACACTTATAACGGCAAGGTCTATCAGGTAGGTGAGTTCTCATCTGACATCAGCACTACTTCTGAGTCTCTATATCTCAAGATGTTGCGTTCGACCACCATTTCGCCAAAGCTGCCCATGTGGAGGCTGATGATGAAAAACGTCTACTCGCTTGGTGCCTATCAGCTGCAGAACAAGAACTTCAAGATGAACATCAAGTTCCTCAGCGATACCACCGGTACGGAAATCAATTACCTGCCGGTCGGTAGCATAGCCAATCAGCCGCTGCTGCAGGTGATGAATCTCGACCGAATCGACTCTAACCAGGAGTCACATAGCGACGGATTCTTCGACTACATCGAGGGATATACCGTGCAGTCGCAGTCCGGCAAAATTATATTCCCCGTTGCCGAACCATTTGGTAAGCACCTTGCCGATAAGATTGGTAACCCTGCAATCGCTGACCAGTATAGCTACAAGGAACTTTATGACTCAACGCTCGTTATTGCGCGTCAATTCGCCGATAAAAATAAATTCTCGTTGGTGGGAGAGTACCAGGCATCGAATGGCGCGACAATACGTCTTAATGCCATGAATGTGCCCCGCGGATCGGTTGTGGTCATGGCCGGAGGCGTTGTCCTGACCGAAAACTCTGACTATACCGTAGATTACTCTATGGGTATCGTCACCATCACCAACCAGAGCATCATAGACTCAGGCACAAACGTGAGCGTTACGCTCGAAAATCAGTCGATGTTCTCCATGCAACGCAAGACGTTGCTCGGTCTCGATGCTCAATACCAGTTCAATAAGGATTTCTCAATAGGAGGAACTATCATGCATTTTTCCGAGAAATCACTTACTGAGAAGGTTAACATCGGCGACGAGATTATCAACAACACCATGTGGGGTCTCAACTTGAGTTACCGCAAGGACTTCATGTGGCTCACCAACTTGCTAAATAAGGTGCCGACTATCAACGCAACGGCCCCTTCAAATTTCACGCTCAACGCGGAGTTCGCACAGTTGATTCCTCATAAGCAGAAGTCCGGCTCGAACAAAGGTTCAAGTTTTATCGATGACTTCGAGGCTACGCAGACTGCTATAGACTTGCGCTCACCTTATTCCTGGTTTTTGGCTTCCACTCCCAACGAGGGAGGCTCGAATCCTCTTTTCCCCGAAGCGACTCTTTCAAACAACGTGGACTATGGTAAGAACCGCGCCCTTCTCAGCTGGTACTACATCGACAGGGCATGGACGCAGCGCAACTCCAATATGCTGCCAGGCTATCTGAAGAATGATCCCAAACAGATGGCCAGCCCTTACGTGCGTGAAATTTATGTAAACGAGCTGTTCCCGTACCGAGATCTTGCATACGGCGAGGCGAACTGGATTCAGTGTCTCAACGTATCATTCTATCCGCGCGAGCGCGGCCCATACAACCTTGATGCCGAGAATATCGATGATGAGGGCAACCTGCTCAATCCGGAAAAGCGTTGGGGCGGCATGATGCGCAAGATGGACAATACCAATTTCGAGAGCTCCAATGTGGAGTATCTGCAGTTCTGGCTTCTCGACCCGTTCCTCGATGAGGATAACCATAACCGTGAGGGTGGTGACCTCTATTTCAACTTCGGAGAAATCAGCGAGGATATTCTCAAGGATGGCATGAAGAGTTATGAAAATGGCATCCCGGTCGATGGCAACCAAGAGTTTATGGCAGAGACCAATTGGGGAAGAGTGTCGCGTCAGAACTCATTGACCTACGCTTTCGATAACGCAACCAGCGCCCGACCCATCCAGGATGTCGGCCTCGATGGTCTTCCTAATGAAGATGAGTATACTTTCGCCTCATATCGCGACTATCTCGACCGTTTGCGTCAGCGCCTCCCGGCTTCTACTATTGCCAAGATGCAGGAGAATCCTTTCTCGCCGATGAACGACCCGGCCGGTGATAACTATCATTTCTACCGTTCGAACTACTACGATGAGGTGCAGGCCGGAATTCTGGATCGTTACAAACACTATAACGGCGTGGAAGGCAACTCACTCTCTCCCGAACAGTCTGACAATCCGCAGTACCAGTCATCGCGTGCTGTGCCCGATGTCGAGGATATCAATCAGGACAACACGCTCAACGAGTATGAGCGCTATTTCCAGTACAAGATCTCAATTCGTCCCGAAGATCTTGAGGTTGGCAAAAACTTCATAACCGACAAGCAGGTGTCGGAGACTTCTACTGTTGATGGCAAACAGACTACGGTCTGGTATCTCTTCAAGGTGCCTTTGAGTTCACCCGACAAGGTTGTCGGCGGCATCAATGATTTCAGCACTGTGAGGTTTGCCCGCATGTTCATGACCGGTTTCAAGGAGGTTACACATCTGCGGTTTGCCACTCTTGAACTGGTGCGTGGCGAATGGCGCGACTATAAGTTTAACCTCAATTCGCGCAACGACTCTCCTGCAGAGGGTACACTGGACATGAGCGTGGTTAATATTGAAGAGAATTATGGACGCGAACCGGTCAACTATGTATTGCCTCCCGGTGTGAACCGTGACCAGGACTCAGGCTCTGCTCAGGCTACGCAGCTGAATGAACAGTCGCTCGAGATGACCCTCAAGGGCATCCAGCCGGGTGACGCACGCGGCATCTACAAGAATACCCAGCTCGACCTGCGTCTGTACAAGCGGCTTCAAATGTGGACACACGCCGAAGCTTTGATAGATAACAGCACGAACTTGAAGAACGGTGACTTCGCACTCTTTATGCGTCTCGGTTCGGACGTGAAGAACAATTATTACGAATATGAGATTCCCCTCGACCTGACTCCTCCGGGTCGTTATAACAATCTCAATTCGCAAGATCGAACCAAGGTCTGGCCCGCTGACAACCGTCTCGACATTCCTCTGCAGTTGCTCACTGACGTCAAGACAGAGCGTAACCGTGAGAAAAGTAATAATGCAGATGGTGTAGGTTATACAGTGCTGTATTCGAAACATGACCCTGACAACACGCAGAACACTGTTTCGGTGATGGGTAACCCCTCTCTCTCCGATGTCAGGGTGATGCTCATCGGTGTGCGCAACCGGTCAAACACGGTCAAAGATGGAGTTGTTTGGGTCAACGAAATGAAAGTCACCGAGTTCAACGAGCAGGGAGGTTGGGCGCTTAACGCAAATGCAAGTCTATCGCTTTCAGACGTGGCTATGGTGAACTTCAGCTATCACCGCGAAACAGACGGTTTCGGTGCAGTGGATCAGGGTCTCACTCAGCGACGTCTCGACACCTACGACCAATACAATCTTGTGGTGCAGGGCGACCTCGGAAAGATTATCCCCGAGAAGGCAAAGCTCAATGCACCGATTTACTACGCGCGTTCGCAGGAGACTTATACACCGAAGTATAATCCTCTTGATCAGGACGTGCTGCTCAAGGATGCCTTGAATGCAGCGAAAACGAAGCATGAGAAGGATTCTATAAAGGCATATGCAGTTACTAAAAAGACTTCTGAAAGTTTCTCGATCTCAAACTTCCGTTTCAACGTGCAGAGCAAGAATCCCATGCCATGGGATCCGGCAAATTTCACCCTGACATTCTCTTTCAATAAGCAGACCAACGTCGATCCGACCACTGAGTACGAGCATACATACGACTACCGCGGGTCTTTCCAGTACTCATATTCTCCCTATATCAAGCCCTGGAAGCCGTTCAGTAAGCTTAAAGGAAAGAGCAAGACCGCCAAATTTTTCCGTGATTGGGAGATAAACTGGCTCTTCAACAATCTGACGTTCTACACGTCGATGAACCGCAACTACTACGAAGAGCAGACCCGCTCGGAAGTGGATGTGGATTTCCAGTTGCCTGTGCAGGTGAGCAAGAGCTGGTTCTGGGACCGTCAGCTGTCACTGACATGGAATCTGTTGAAGTCGCTTTCGTTCTCGTTTGCCAGCAACACAACTGCTCGAATTGAGGAAACTATCGGTGCTGTGAACAAGCGTCTGTTCCCCGATGAGTACCGCGCCTGGAAGGACACAGTGATGTCTTCTCTGCGGCATATGGGTACGCCTTGGAATTATAACCAGACCTTCACCGGTACCTACAAGGCTCCATTCAACAAGATTCCGATTCTTGATTATCTCACCGGATCGGTAAGCTATAACTCTGTATATCGTTGGGACAAGGGAGCGACTGTTGAAGATCTGTATCTTGGCAACACAGTGCATAACCAGACAACATGGAATGCTGACGCTCGTCTCAACTTCGAGACCTTGTTCAATAAGTCGAAGTATCTTAAGAAAATTAACCAGCGTTTCAACAACAGTTCGTCGCGCGGCAATCGCAATAACCGTAAGCCCGACCAGCGTGACCGCAATAATAAAGAGAAAAAGGATAATAAGCCAAAGCGTTTTGAGCGTGCTATCGCACTCTCGCCCGACTCGGCTACGATTGTAAAGCATAATCTAAATAATAAGAAGATTAAATTCTCTGCCAAGTCAGAAGGCAAGGTAGTGAAGATTAACTATAAGGTAATCGACGCGAACACAATCCAGATCACCGATACCGGTAGGCTCAACTTGGCCATAACCATCATCGAAGACCGTAAGGTAAAGGGCGATGGCAAGAACTGGGCTTCAGAATTGGCTGAATACTCGCTGCGATTCCTGATGATGCCTCGGTCGCTGTCGTTCAAATACCGCAGCACGCACTCACTGAATCTGCCGTTGTATGCTCCTAATATAGGCAACATCTTCGGTCAGTCCACAAGCTACGGACCTATGGCGCCGGGTCTTGATTTCGCGTTCGGATTCTACGGCAAGGATTATGTAGACAAGGCTCTCGATCGCGACTGGTTGATCACAAACTCCAACCAGGTGTCGCCCGCGTTGTGGAATTCTACCAAGGAGTTTAATTTCGAACTGAACCTCGAACCAATTAAGGGCCTCAAGATTCTGCTGACGTCAAACCTTACGGACGCGCGCACCGAACAGATGCAGTTTATGTACACCGGCAATCCGACCTCATACGGCGGTAACTATGTGCGTACAGCCTGGGCGTTCCCGACAGCCATGCGCAGCTATAAAGCCGGAGACGGTTATCATTCGGAAACGTTCGACAAGTTCTTAAGTTATATACCGCAAGTAGCCCGGCGAGTGCAGGATTCGTATCAAGGTGTCCGCTATCCGTCTACCGGATTTATGGATGGCAATGTGCTGGCCGGAACCGAATTCAATCCCACAGTCGGCACCGTCAGTGCCACAAGCTCCGACGTGCTTATTCCGGCATTCCTTGCGGCTTACACCGGATCAAAACCATCAAAGGTTTCGCTCAAGCACTTCCCGGGTCTCGAGTCCATGAGACCGAACTGGCGTGTTACTTACGATGGTCTCATTAATCTTGGCAACATGAAGAAGTGGTTTAAGTCTTTCACCCTTAGTCATGCTTACCAGTGTACGTATCAGATTGCATCATACTCAAGTTTCATGAACTGGGAGCCGGCTCCGGGTGCTGATTCTGACATGGGATTCATTCTCGATGAACTCTCGCAGCAGCCCATACCGTCGAGTCCATTCAATATCTCAGCAGTGACTATCACCGAGAAATTCGCACCGCTGATTGGTCTGAAATTTACGTTGTTCAACGATGTCACATTCAATTCGGAATATCGTGACTCACGAACACTCTCACTTAACACTTCTGCGGGTCAGATTGTCGAGACTCTCTCCAAACAACTGACTGTCGGCGCCGGTTACAAGATTGCGAACTTCAACAAAATTCTGAAAATCGGTGGTAAGCAGGGCAGTGTATCCAATGACCTTACGTTGAATCTCGACCTGTCGTGGGCTGACAACCAGTCGTTGATCCGCCGTATAGAAACTGCCTATACACAGGCCACTCAGGGAACAACCACGTTCTCAATCAACTTCATGGCCAGCTATGTCCTGAGCAAGCGTGTCACTCTGTCGGCATTCTTCGACCACCAGACCAACACTCCGATTGTGTCAAATTCTGCGTATCCGACATCTAACAGCAACTATGGCATCGCAGTCAATGTCTCCCTTGCAAGATAATGGGCAATGTTGAATGTTGAATGTTGAATGTTGAATGTTGAATTTTGAATTTTGAATTTTGAATGTTGTCAAGCGCCGATAAACAACATTCAACATTCAACATTCAACATTCAACATTGAAAAAACAATTGCCAACTAAATGAGACATCGGATTGTTCTATTGTTAAATTTATTATGATTTCACTATGGAACAGTTATCGGTAAAACAGCGTTTCGCTGTTGCATGGAGAGAGATATTGGCATATTTCAACGTCAAGCATGATCTGGAGTCTCAGAGCGATGTCGAGCTAAGCATACGTTCCGGCGTATCATTCAAGGGTAGCCAGTTGCTAACTCTTATCTTTGCAATCTTTATAGCGTCGTTGGGATTGAACACAGATTCGATTCCGGTAATAATTGGTGCGATGCTCATCTCTCCGCTTATGGGTCCGATAATCGGTGCCGGACTCGGCCTGGCCGTTCAGGATTTCTCGTTGGTGCAGCGAAGCCTGAAAAATATTCTGGCGGCCGTGATTGGCTCGTTGTTGGCTTCTGCTTTATACTTTCTGATTTCGCCGCAATATGAAAATGCAAGCCAGCTGTTGGCCCGCACCTCTCCTTCTATATATGACGTATTTGTTGCCCTGTTTGGCGGCGCAGCCGGTATCTTGAGCATCGCCGTAAAAAACAAGGGACAGGTGCTTCCGGGTGTCGCCATTGCCACATCGCTTATGCCGCCTCTCTGCACAGCCGGCTATGGATTGGCAACAATGCAGATGCACTTCTTCTTAGGCGCACTATATCTCTTTTTCACCAACATGATTTTCATCTTCTTCGCCACATGGATAGGCGTGAAACTCATGGGTTTCAAGAAGGTGGTCTATCAGAATGAGAAGCGTGCCAGGCGTATGCAGGCCATAGCTTATGCAGTTGTAGCTGCTACAATAGGAGTGTCAGTATATTTGACTGTCATTATGATAAAAACAAATGTGTTTCTTGATAAAGCCTCCAATTTTGTTGATGAATACATGACGTTCCCCAATACTCAGGTGCTTTCGCACAAGGAATATGTCAAGGATGGCAAGGATTTTATTGATGTCACGCTTATAGGCGAAGCTCTTCCAAAGGACTCTTTGCAACTGGCCATGATGAACAAACTTGATTCGGTAGGTCTCGGCGGTACGATACTGAATATACGACAGGGTTTCTCATTAACCAAAAATGAAATTGACGAAAGCCGCGATTCAGATAAGTTCTATCAGATGCTGCAATCTGAAATAGCGCGCAGTCAATTGGTAATCGACTCATTGAAGAGTGTGATAGTATTGCATGAACAATTCTCCGACGAGAGTGCACGCATAGCCCCCGAGGTCAAGGTGCTCTTCCCTTCGATTAGGGATATTGCCCTCGCTCGCATGGTTGCGACTGCAACCACTGTGGAATCGTCGGACACGGTGCAGATGATTTTCGTCAACGCTCCGTCAGGGTTTAACCGGCAAGAGAGGTCTAAGCTTATAAAATATATGGAGGTCAGACTCAACAAGAAGAACCTTCACCTGAATGTCAATCCTTCAGGTTTCCCGTGGCCGACTCGCGCGGCGGCTGCCAAGCCTAAGCCGACGAAGTAGGCTCCGCCGGTCATAGCTGCAAGGTCAAATAATAAGCGAATGTTTGCAGCGTTATTCAAGAGGGGAGTACACAATGCGTTCCCTCTTGTTTATTATGAAGTTTTCTCTGAAAATATTATCTGTTTCGGTTGCAATGTCTCTCGGCGCTATATCTTCGTTTGCCGTGTCGCTTGAATTTGTCGGCTCCTCCAGACCGGTTTTGGATCTTAGTGCAAATAAGACTACCGGACTGGATAAATTCTACGTGGTTTACGACATGTCGCAAATCAGCGAAATGCGTCTCACCGGTGTTTCTGCCTCCGGACTTGAAGTCTCACGCTATGGTAACCTTGGTGGCGGGTTTGCAGAAAATGTGGAATACACATATGCCGACGGAGTTGCGGTCGTGTCTAATCCCACCGGAGATATGGGGTATATTATCAACGACAATGGCTCGCGCTACTATGTATGGGTCATCGATTATAGTCAGCATATGCTTGAGCTGACCTCAGCGACAGAAGCCGACAATCAGCAATGCGGCTCCACAACGCTTGTCGTGGAGGGTCGTGGTGAACCGATATATTACTATACAATCGACGGTCGCCGAAAAGAACTTGACCGTCAAATCTATGTTTATTACAAGAACCTGGAGTGGTCGGCAGAATCGGAGTCGTATCTGCAGATAGATGCCGTCGAAGAATTTTCCCATCTTCAGAACTTCAGCGTAACGCCACCGCTCTACTGCAATTCGACTTTTGATATTACAGGCGACCGTTTTCTGCGCGAGTGGGGTATTGAGAAGCAGATTACGTCATCGTTGGTATATGCCAACGGAGTCGAGGTGAACACCTCAGCCGCGCAGACCAACGCTCCCGATGACAGTGCTGATGCTGATGCTTCTAACATGATAAAGAACGACAATGAAGGCATGGGTGGATCCGCACCGGCAGATTTCAGCTTCCGTGCTTGGGTGACCGATGCAGTGGTGCATTCAGAGTGGCAGATTGCAGCCGATGCAGACTTTGAGTATATTGACCAGCGGTTCAATGAGCAGAACCTCGACTATACATTCACCGAAGAGGGCACCTACTATGTTCGTTTTGTAGGCAGCAATGACGACGGCAGCTGTGAGTCGTACGGAGAGACATACACAATTGGCATAGGCTCATCAGAATTGCGGATACCGAACGCTTTCACGCCTAACGATGACGGCATAAACGATGTCTGGAAGGTGGCCTATCGGTCACTGTTATCATTCAGTTGCACCATATTCGACCGTTACGGCACGCAGCTATATCACTTCACGGACCCCTCGCAGGGCTGGGATGGCAAGTATAAAGGCAAACTTGTAAAGCCGGGAGTATATTTTTACGTAATTGAGGCAAAAGGTGCCGACGGCCGCACCTACAAGAAGGGTGGCGATATAAATATTATAAAGTCAAAAAGATATAACGGAGTCGCGACTCCACCGGCACAATAATCAAATACAGTTCCGGTAAAAACGCGCAAAAAAATGAAAAAAATCAGTGCAAAATTTCGTCAATTCAAAAAAAAACACTAATTTTGCAATGTCAAAACGAAACGTATTGTAAAGAGTTGCAATACCTGTGACAGATACCAATTCTATAGAAAACTGCCTTGTGGTGTAATGGTAGCACACCGGATTCTGGTTCCGCCATTACGTAAGATGAGAGAGTTCAAGTCTTCGCAAGACAACAAAATATTGCCTTGTGGTGTAATGGTAGCACACCGGATTCTGGTTCCGCCATTACGTAAGAT
>N._albigula_661_foregut__coassemble_14_pt1 | contig 26817 bp, 23 predicted proteins | sample N__albigula_661_foregut__metabat2_high_PE_002 | metagenome-assembled genome bin N
TTCTAAATTCTAAATTCTAAATTCTAAATTTTAAATCCATGGTACTGTACGAGTCCGTCGAGCGGGTGGGCCTCGATGAGTCCGATTTTAAGACCCAGGTCGGTCACAGCTTCCTCTATGACTTCTCTGAAGTGGTAGGCCACGCTGCCGGTGAAGCAGATCGGCAGACGGCGGGCACCGCTGTAAGAAGAGACATTTCTGACCAGAAAACGTTTAAATTCGTCGCGAGCCATGGTATATACGTATGGATTGGAGAGTTGTTCATGCACGAACGGCACGAGCGACGCCAGAAACTTGTTGGGCGCCGGCATGCGGTACACGCGGTTCAGCACCTCGGCCAAGGTCAGATCATATTTGCCAAGCAGGTTAGCTGTGACATCCTTGGGCAGTCGTCCCTTGAGTGCGTCAGAGAGCAGTCGCTTGCCGATGGCAGCGCCGCTGCCTTCGTCGCCCAATATGTATCCGAGCGAGGGAATGTTCTCCACAATCCGCTGGCCGTCGTACAGACATGAGTTGCTGCCGGTGCCTAATATGCAGGCGATGCCGCGGCCATGACCCAACAGGCTGCGTGCGGCACCCAACAGGTCGCTCTCCACATTGACAGTGTCAGCATGAAGCGCGGCGGCCAACGCGCACCGCATCTTCTCGTTGATTTCTGCAGTGGCGCAGCCTGCCCCGTAGTAGTATACCTCCTTGACTGTGTGGCCGTCAGGAATCTGACTTGTCACGCAGCGCAGCGAAGCCTCAATCTCATCGGCGTTCGACAGCAGGGCGTTGAGTCCCTGAGTCGAAAACCGCTTGATTTCGGCTCCTTGCATGTCGGTCAGGGCCCAGTCGGTCTTGCTCGACCCAGCATCGGCAATAATTTTACATATCATTTTGCAAATTTAATGAATATAGACCTTTTATGCAAAAAATAAGGCCCTAATCTTCATGGCAGAGCAGATAAAAATAACGGCCCCCGTCGGTGTGCGACGGGGGCCGTGGTTATGTCTTGAAATTTTTATCAGAATGGGCTCCATTCGTTGTAGCCAATCACGTGGCGCAACATCGGGCACATCTGGGTGCGGACATCGGTCAGCATTTCGTTGTTGGTCAGAATCAGCGTGGTCAGCATCGGGTCGTTGGTCACATCGACGGTGAGCAGCTGGTTGTTGGAAGCGTTGACACGCTGCAGATAGTTCAAGCCCGACAGGTCGAGGGTGGTAAGGTCGTTCCATTCAACGTTGACGTATGCCAGTGTCTGTGCGTCATCGCTCACTTCAAAACCGGTAAGGTCGTTGTAGGGAGCCCAGATTTCGTTGATGGCCTTGCAGCCTGTCACCTTCAGTCCGGTCATGTGGTTGTCGCTGCAGAACAGTGTCACGAGCGACGGCAGATTCTGGATGTACAGCTTCTGGATGCGGTTGCTGTTCAGATTCAGGTTCTGAAGTTTGACCAGACCTCCAAGCTCGATGGCCGTCAGCTCATTGAAGCCGGCATAGAGGTTTTTGAGGCTCTGGCAACCTACAACTTCAAGGTGCTGCAGGCGGTTGCCCATACAGTTCAGACTCTCAAGGTTGTTGGCGTTTGCGATATTGAGTTCCTCGAAACTGTTGCCTGAGATGTTCAGTTTCTTGATAAGAGGAATGCCTGCCAGATTGAGATCAGCAATGCGGTTGCGATTAAGACTCAGCGTCTGGAGCTGCGGGCAGCCTTCGACGTCGAATTCAGCGATACGGTTGTGCGATGCGTTGAGTTCTACCAGACTCGGGTTGTTCTTGACGGTCATCGCAGTGATCTTGTTGTGCGAAACGTTCACCTTCTCAAGAGCGGGGAAGTTGCTCAGGTTGATGGTGCCGCTGAGTTTCTTGTTTTGCCAGTCTATTTCGGTGACATGGCCATTGACAATTTTCAAACCGGGCATGCCGGCGATGTTGTTCGGAGTGTAGCCGAGGGCGGAGCCATTGCTGCTGCCGTCGACGGCGGTCTGATTGAAGAAACTAATCAGGGCTTTCTGTTCAGCCTTATTGATATTACCGGCAAATCCAACAGAAGCGATAGCCAGCAGCGCTGACATTAGTAACACGGTTCTTTTCATAACTATTGTTTTTTGGGTTGATGTTTTTGTGTTTTTCTTTCGGGGGTTAGGGTGGATGCCTGCGTCCCAATTTTGATATATTAACATTTGGTACGCCAAAATGTTTGCTATTTCTTAAAAATTTTAGTGCACAAAATTATAAATCTGGTTCCTCCGCATGTGCCGCTTCATTTTTACGCCCGTGTCACTTCTTATATATCCCGTGTCGCTTCTTATATATAACGATGCGAGCTTGAATTTTTATGGGTTTCGTCGCAAACAATTATATAGATAGAGTGTTATAAGGATAGTCAAGGAATGTAAGCAGATGCAAAGGCGAAAAGGTGCTGCTACACAAATTGTAATCTGATTATTATCTCGACACAAACCGTAAAAATTATGACAATAACAATACTCAAAGCACTCTCAATCATAATCGTTCTCGCAGTCATGGTGCTGATACTCTTGTCAGTCAACCATCTGTTGCGGGGCAATTTTGATTCTAAGCCTTCCGATATGGCGCGTATGCGCGAGGATCTCGAGGACAACGACCGCGTCATCACCGACGACAGCGTGTTCGGTGAGCTCGTGAAAGTCCGTCAGGTCAATCAACGTCCGATTGACCGTCGCAAGGAGAATGCCTGATATTTTACTCCGTTACCCACCCTTTTTAATCACCTTAATCACCAGATCACCCGGTCAGCCCGGACACCCGATACTTCAAATCCCTAACTTCAATGCTTATGAAAAATAATCACGCAGACAATCCGGTAGTAAGAATACGAGTACGCAACATCGGCAAGCGTCCGGTGCACATCGGCTCGCGCTTTCATTTCTCAGAGGCCAACGATTCTCTTGAGTTTGACCGTGACCTTGCCGTAGGCCGGCATCTCAACATTCCCGACACATGCGCTGTCTGTTTCGACCCCGGTGCCGAAATGGATGTGGAACTCATTGAATTTCCCGATTCAATGAGGCGTAATGTTTTCTTTGACAACCTCGGCCCGTCGAACACAGGTCTTGCAGACTTTCCGGCTTACTATCCCCGAAAATTAGAAGCTTTCAGAAACTGAACTGGTTCTCATAACTAAATAGTCCCGGAGGGGGTGCGGCGCTTGCGCTGTGTCCCCTCCGGTTTTTTTGAACCGTTTCAAACCATTCATGTGTAATTGTTGTTTTACAATCGTAATCGAATTAAAAAAAATACTATAAAAAACACATTTTTATGAAAAAGATTCTACTTGGACTTTTGGCGCTGGTGGTACTTGCCATTCCGGCTTCCGCACAGAAAGTTGGCGTTTACGCCACGTATGGTGCATACACCTCTAACGATGCAATCGGCGATTATCACCGCGATTACAAGGTAAAAACATCATGGGGTTCGCTCAATGCCGGTATTGACTTCAATTTCGGCAAGTTTAAATTCGGCCCCTCTTATTCATTCTCGTCTACCACTACCAAGCATGGTGACTGGGGAATCTACTATCACACCATCTTGCTCAACGGCAAGTATGACTACTACCGCACAGGTCCGCTGACGCTCTACGGTCACGTCGGTCTTGGCGCCACTATTACTCACTTTGAAGATGACGGCAATGAAGGTCACTTCGCATTTCAGGCATCACCTATCGGTGCTAAAGTCAAATTAGGCAGCGGTTTCAGCTTTATCGGTGAACTCGGCTTCGGTGCCCAAGGTGTGATCCAGCTCGGATTCGGCTACGACTTCTAAACAGAATGAATCCGGAATCACTGTTAATACAATCTTATCAACCACCAACTTACGTATATAACCCTCAAGGGCCGCCCGCATGTGGCGGCCCTGTTTAATAATAAATGCACGATTTGATAGTTATTATATTTACTATCTTTACTATCTTAAATCCAACTTATCATGGAAACACTCATAAATATATTTGGCTACGCAGCCGCTGTCTGCATGGTTTTCGGCTATCTGCCGCAGGCCGTCCACACCATCCGGACCCGCAACACCGACGGAATCGCTTTGCCCACCTTTCTGCTGATGGGCTTCGGTGGTCTTTTCTTTATTGTACAGGGCGCATTGACTGACAATCTGCCTCTGGTCATTACCAACAGCATCACTACAGTCTGCTGCATTATCATCACCGCAATCAAGCTTCACAACGATAGCAAAAAGCGCAAAAGCTGACCGACCGCCCAAAAGTATTAAATAATGCAAACCGCGGGGAATTTCAGCCCTGCGGTTTGTTTTAACTATAGCTTATCAAGATTTATTATTATGAATTACACAGAACTTATCCAAAGCGCACCCGTAGTGGTCGTAGAATTTTTTGCAACATGGTGTCCTCACTGCCAGCGCATGATGCCGGTCGTGGAGCAGATACGTGAACTTGTCGGCAATAAAGCCCATATCGCCCAGCTCGACATAGATCAGAACCAGGATGCGGCCAACGAAGCCGATGTGCAGTCGGTTCCCGTATTTATAATTTATAAGAATGGTCGCGAATTCTGGCGACAAAGCGGCGAAATGGGAGGCGAGTTCCTCCTCTCTCAAATCGAAAAAGCAATGTCGAGAATGTAAAATTTAGAATTTTGAATTTTGAATTTAGAATTTAGAATCCGAAAATACAATTGACGAATTCTAAATTCTAAATTTTAAATTCTACATTAAATATCATGTTGTTATCGGATTTTCTGACGGCACTGCGGGTGCCGCATACGGTCGAATATACTCAGAAGCAATTTGACGCCATGCCGTTCAAGTCGCTCTTCGGCTTGTCGAAACTGCTCGAAGCTTACGGCGTGGAGTCGGAGGGTCTGTATCTGTCCGACCGCAAGGAAATCCATAAGCTCCCACCTCCCTTTATCGTGCACACACCCAAGGGATTTGTGGTAGTTGCCGATGTTGGTAGCGACCGTGTGGACTATGTGACGCAGGGAGTAGCTGAATCGATGCCGATCAGCGAATTCAGCCGCGTTTGGGATGGCAATGTGTTTCTCGCCTTTCCACGTGCCGATGCATGTGAGCCGGATTATAGCGCCCACATGCGGCTACTCTTCTTCGGCAAGGCCAAGCGGTGGGTGCTCGTCGCACTCGCCCTGCTGCTGTTTGCCTACCTGTTTGTCGCCAACGGCATATTCCGGCATCCGACACTCATTCTCGCCACGCTCTGCGACATATTCGGCCTTAGCATGTCGTACATGCTGGTCCAGAAGTCAATGAACATCAAGAGCCGCGCCGCCGATAAGGTCTGCGGCGTGCTGCAGGATGGTGGCTGCGACAAGGTGCTCGAGACCAAGGCCTCGACATTTTTCGGCATCTTCAGCTGGAGCGAAGTCGGATTCGCATACTTCTCGGTCAGTCTGTTGGCGCTGCTGATGTTTCCGCAGTGGGTGGCATATCTCGCCGCCTGCAACGTCTGCTGTCTCCCTTTCACCTTATGGAGTCTTTGGTATCAGAAATTTCGCGCCAAGCATTGGTGCACGCTCTGCGTGTCGGTTCAAGCCACGCTCTGGCTGCTCTTCGCCTGCTACGCCTCGGGCGGTTGGTTGCACGGCGTATTTCCGCTACGCATTGAGTTCTTTGTGCTGGTGGCCACTTACGCGTTTGTGCTGCTCGCCCTGAACCGCATTGTACCACTGATGACAAAACAAAAAGACACTGAGGAGGTAAAATTATGAATAAGCCGTTACAAATAGAGCGCCCGCAGATTGCGGACGCAAAAATCCTTTCGCCGATGGAGCTGAACGCAATCCGCTTCACCGGCAAGCACACCATCCTCACCCCGGCAATACTTAAGAAAATTTAGAATTTAGAATTTAGAATTTAGAATTTAGAATTCGACGGTTGTTCCGTAGGATTCTAAATTCAAAATTCTAAATTCTAAATTATTTTACATTTGCTCGTAGTCTTTGGCCAGGCCGCCGGTGCCGGTCTCTTTGTAGAGCGAGGGGAGGTCATGGCCGGTCTCTTTCATCACCTGTATAAGTTTGTCGAAGCTGACGCGGTGCACGCCGTCGGTGAAGCTGGCATATATGTTTGCGTCGAGTGCACGCGCGGCTGCGTAGGCGTTGCGCTCTATGCAGGGTATCTGCACAAGTCCGCACACCGGGTCGCAGGTCATGCCCAAGTGGTGCTCCAGACCCATCTCTGCGGCATACTCAATCTGGGCGGCGCTTCCGCCGAACAGCTGGCTTGCAGCTGCCGCTGCCATGGCGCATGCCACGCCCACTTCTCCCTGACAACCCACGTCCGCACCCGAAATGCTGGCGTTTTGTTTCACGATGTTGCCCACAAGTCCGGCTGTTGCCAATGCGTGCAGCATCTGCTCCTCAGAGAAGTTGCGGCTCTTCCATAGATGGTAGAGCACACCCGGCACCACACCGCTCGATCCGCAGGTCGGCGCCGTGACTATAACGCCGCCCGAGGCATTCTCCTCACTCACTGCCAGTGCATACGAGAACACCAAGCCGCGGGTCTTCAGATTGTCGCGGTAGCCGCCCGCTTTCACATAATAGCTCGATGCCTTGCGCTTAAGATTCAGCGGACCCGGCAGTCTGCCGTCGCGACGGATGCCGCGCTCGACTGCCGCCTTCATAGCCTCCCATACCTCACGCAGAAAGTCGTAGATGCCCGGACCTTCGCACTGCTCCACATATTCCCAGTAGCTGTGGCCGGTACGCTCGCAGTAGTTCATGATCTCGGTCATCGAGTTCATGTTGTAGATTTCGGCGCTCTCTTCCTGCCGCATACCTTCATACTCCAGCGCGCCTCCTCCTACAGAGAATACCGTCCATGAGTCCTCTTCGAAACCCTGCGAATTGAGCGTGGCGAACTTCATGCCGTTCGGGTGGTAGGGCAGGAACACATCCGGCTTCCAGACTATGTTGACAGGCACTCCGGCACGGTTGAGAACATCGAGTATTGCCTCGTCGGTCATGTGTCCTTTGCCTGTGGCTGCCAGGCTGCCGTAGAGGGTAACTTCAAAACCTTTTGCTCCGGGGTATCGACCCAGGAATATTTCCGCGGCCTTGCGCGGTCCCATGGTGTGCGACGAGCTCGGCCCAGTCCCTATCCTGTATAATTCACGTATTGATTTCATCGGTCAGCTAATTTTTATCGAACCTTTTCTTTTTGCAAATATACAAAAATTAATTCGCATAAAAAAAGTATGTCATGGGAGCCATGACATACTTTTCTATAGATAGTGTATATTCAGATTATTCGGCAATCATCTTAGTGATTTTCGAACCCTGGCGACGGATTACAACCTGGCCGGCGGCGGGGTTGGCAATCTTCACGCCCTGCAGGTTGAAGTACTCAACAGCTGCATTGCCGTCATTGTCAGTAGCGATGCCTTCGATGCCCGATACTTTTTTCTCAACGTAGTTGGTGAAGTTTTTCCATTCGTTGGCGGCTTTGTAAGCATCTGCAGTGCCGACGGGAACGTATACAGGAATTGTTGTGTCAACACCGTCGAAAGCCATTGATCTTGCTTCGGGAACCTCAGTTGCGTTGCTTACGATAGATTTGAGACCGGAGCAACCGTTGAATGCCATCATACCAACCGACTTCAAGCTTGCGGGCAGAGTGATGCCGGTGAGGGTCTTGTTGCCCGAGAATGTCATCGAACCGATGCTCTCGAGGTTAGCAGGCAGTGTGATTGTGTCGAGTGCGCAGTTGTAGAATGTGCTGTTGCCGAGAGCCTTGAGGTCAGCCTTGATATCTACAGTCTTAAGGCCGGAGCAGCCGAAGAAAGCAGAGCCGATGGTTTCAACATTAGCAGGAATTGTGATTGATTCAATCTTGGTGCAGTTTGCGAATGCCTGGTCGCCAAGAGTCTTGAGCGATTCGGGCAGAGTGACGTCGGTCAGAGACTTGAAGCCGTAGAATGCGCGGCCGATAGTCTCAATGCCTTCGTGGATTGCAAGTGTAGTGGTTACTTTCTGGCCGCCGATGTTTACAGTACCCCATTTGCTTTCCAAAGTAGAGCTGAACACATTGTAAACCGGGTTTGCGTTGCCATTAGCGAAATCAACTGCACACCAAGCTTCGAGGTCGGCGATGTTGACATTGGTAAGGTTCTGAACGTTGCGGAAAGCGTCCTTCTCAACAGTCTTGATAGACTTAGGCATAGTTACCGATTTAATGACCTTGTTGCCAAAGAATGCCTCAGCAGCCACCGAGGTGACAGTGTATTTTGCGTCATTCACTTCGATTTCGGCAGGGATGTCGAGGCTGACCAATGCATCGTCGCAGCCGATAACAGTAGCAACCTTTGTATCTTCAGTGAGTTCATACTTGATACCGTTCAGTTCCGGTTTGGCGGGGTCTACTTCCGGAAGTTTGGCACCCGGGAAGAGGATATAGCCTGTCATGTTGACCGTATTGTTATTTGAATCAATCCAACTGTAGCCGGAAGTGGCTTTATTTTGGATTCCGAAGCATGCGTCATAGACAGTTTCCTTCTCGCCTGTAGGTTGGTCTTGGTCATCAAGAACATCCTCTTGGCGTGAACTGAGTTTGATTACGCCATCTTTATATGTTGTGTAGATAATTTCATTTTTGAGTATTGACACAACTGTTGCAGGTTCCATATTGTTAGCTGCTGCAAGTCTGCCCAGAGTATTGTTGCAATAGAATTTGGTTACGCCCAGTTGAGAGTTGGCAAAACCTGCTTCAACAACATCAAACGAAACGTGATCCGGATCCGAAACGTTGAACTGTATATAGCCATGCTTTGCAGTCGATGTGTTTTGGTTGGCAAGAGGGAAATTGCCTTTGTAGGGGTCTACAAGACGATATAAGTTTTTGTCAGCGTCGTTCTGCTGCAATTCAACCTCCCAAGTCTTGTCATATTGATTGCTTCCATCGTTAAATGTAAAAGCCGGAATAACCCATGGGTCGCAGAGTGTAGCGTTGCCAAGCGATGTCCAGCCTTCGTTGGGGTCAGCGTTGGGATCATCGACAATTTTCTCCATGACAATCATGTCGAAAAGAGTATACCAGCCACCCTTATCAGCCTGAAGTCCGAAAGCATCATCTTGGTCGAAAACAATAGCCTTGCCGTTGTATGAAGCCTTGATTTCAGTTAAATCTTCCCATGCAGTGCCGCCCCAATGGCGCATTTTGACCGTTGCACCGTTGAAGCCTGATGCCTGGTCTGCACTCATTGTTAATTCTCCTGTCGCAGGGTCGAGTGTGCCTTTCACATTCCATGTTAAAATATTGCCGCCATTCTCAAACGGGAAGTTGATAACGACTTCGTTCTCTGCAGTACCGGCTACGACAGTAGTCTCGCCTGAGTAAGGATTGGCGTCCTTAAGTTCAACAGTATATGATATGGAGTAGTCGCCGGTAATGTCGGCAACCTGAGCAGCTACTTTCTTCGGAGCTTTAGCTGCGAGTTTTTTGTCGATAGCAGAAATATGGTTTGCTTTGACCATATTAACCGACTTTTTTGTCTTCTTTTCAAGCTGCTGATAAACCTTCAGATCAGCTGTCTGAGCACTTGCTGCGAGAGCAACGGTAGTGCAAAGGAGCATTGAGTATAATTTTTTCATTTGCTAAACCTTTAAGTTAATTAAATATGTGTTGATTTCTTATAGTCTCGATTCTTGAGGGAGTCAGAGGCGGATAGTCCGGAACTTCAAAGCGGATTGGATTAAACAAATTAAATTTTGTTAGCGACAGCAAAGTTATATAAATATTTGTAACAAGCAAAACAATTTTAATAAAAACAGTGATTTTTTTTTGAAAAAATCTACTACCGGCTTCTTTTTGTTGTCAAAATGCCAGCCTTGCTTATGAAAATTTGCCCGCAGCTCGGCTGCACAGCGCCCGGCTACTGCAGCAGGCGCAGCCGGAGCTTCGCGCCGGAGTTGCACAGCTCGGCGATGCGCGCCGCCAGCGCGTTCAGCCGGCTCGCATACTCATATTTCATCTCGCGCCGCTGACTCTCATGCTCCATCGGCGAAATCAGCAGCAACCGTCCGGCCGACACTAACTGAAACTCAACGCCGCTCGGATACTGTCGCTGCAGAAACCCATTATCGCAAATTCTGATAAAAGAGAAGCCTCTCTGCACCGCATAGTCGCGAATCTCCCTCTCCTTGAGGTGTATGAAGGGCGAAATGCCAACCGCACAGTTGTCAACGAGTGCTTTCGAGTGTCGGATAAACTCATTCACCTGGGTGAGCGTGAATTTGCTGCTGTATTTCACTGCAAACAGATGTGGCGCATTTAAAAGAAAGATGTTACCGAGAAGCATATACTCACTGCCGTCGATAGTCATGGCCCACCTCTGCAGCAAGTAGTCGGGATGCTCGCGTTTCAGCAAATAGCGGCGAGGGTTGTCGAGCGTGTAATCATTCTGCCGGAGCCACTGGTCGTTGTCGTAAGCAATGCGGTCGTTGAATCCTTTGGTGAATACCTGTACTGGTTCATTGCCCGACCGCAGGGTAGGGTGAGTGGCGCAGCGTTCGGTGCGGAAATAATCGACGAGAGCGTTGTGGCGCAGCCGCGATGTCAGGCCCTTGAGGCTGCCGACAGCGCGGCTGAGGCCGCAGGGCAGATACTCCACCACCCACACGCATAGGTGAATATGATCCGGCATTATGATGTGCTCTTGCACAGCTATCTGCGTAAACTTCTCGAGCCAAGCGGCGAGCGCCTCTTCGAACAGCTCGCCGGTGCGGGTCGGTCTGACGCAGGGCGCGTCGGAAGAGCCGTCGATGGTGCAGAAAGCCGGTACGGCGGGGTTCTTGTGGACGGTAATCAGATAGCGGGCCGGGCGGCAGTAGTCATGGCTCCAGGAGCGCTGCAGGTAGTTGGGATGGTCGGGTTTGCAATAGTAAGGGTTATCTTGAGGCTTGAGCTTCATGCAGATGAGAGTTAAAAGGTTAATAAAAAGATTCAATCACAGCTATCACTGCCGACGCAGCGCACACTGCCGACACAGCGCTCACTCCGTTCGCGCCACAATCAAGATCGGCACTTGCTGACGCTCGGCTCTTGGCTCCGCTTTGGCACTTGGCTTCGCTTCGGCTCTTGGCTCCGCTTTGGCACTTGGCTTCGCTTCGGCTCTTGGCTTCGCTTCGGCTCTTGGCTCCGCTTCGGCTCTTGGCTCCGCTTCGGCTCTTGGCTCCGCTTCGGCACTTGGCTCCGCTTCGGCTCTTGGCTCCGCTTCGGCTCTTGGCTCCGCTTCGGCACTTGGCTCCGCTTCGGCTCTTGGCTCCGCTTCGGCTCTTGGCTCCGCGGTGCGTCTTGATTGTGGCTCGAACGGAGTGAGAGCAGTGCTGTCGGGGTGCCGGGGGTACTGTCGTGGTGGTGGCGGGCTAAAAGAAGAGGTAGGCGACAACTACGGCGGCCACGGCGCCGGTCAGGTCGGCAAGCAGTGCGTAGCCGGCCGCGTAGCGCGTCTTGGAGACACCTACCGAGCCAAAATATACCGCTAATATATAGAACGTGGTGTCGGTCGATCCGCGCACCGCCGCCGCCAGCTTGCTGACAAACGCGTCGGCGCCATTGGCCTTCATCACGTCGAGCATCATGGCGCAGCTGCCGCTGCCGCTGAGCGGTTTCATCAGCATGGTGGGCAACGCGCCCACCCATTGCGTGTCAAAGCCCATCCACGCAACCGCGCTCTCTACACCTCGCGTGCAGATATCGAGCGCGCCCGAAGCCCTGAACATCCCGATGGCCACCAAAATGGCCACCAGGTAGGGTATTATCATAACGGCTGTCTTGAAGCCCTCTTTGGCGCCCTCGATAAAGACATCGTAAACGCGCAGCCGCTTGCGGATGCCGGCACCGATAAAAGCCAGTATTACGCAGAAAAGTATGAAATTGGCGGCAAATGTGCTGTAGACTTGCACCTTGTCGGCCGGCAGCGAAGAGAAGAACCACGTCACTAACGCCACGAAGGCGGCGATGCCGATGAGCCAGCTCCATATCACACGGTCCATGCGTATGCGCTGCTTCACGCAGAGCGCGCCGAGACCCACGAGCGTAGCCACCGAGGTTGCAATCAGTATAGGAATAAATATATCGGTCGGGTTTGTGGCGCCCCCCTGGGCGCGGTACATCATGATGCTGATCGGTATCAGACATAGTCCTGAGCTGTTGAGCACGAGAAACATGATCATGGCGTCGGTCGCCGTGTCCTTCTTCGGATTGAGCGACTGCATCTCCTGCATGGCACGCAGGCCCATGGGTGTGGCCGCGTTGTCGAGGCCAAGCATATTGGCCGATATATTCATGAAGATGGCTCCCATAGCCGGGTGCCCCTTGGGAATTCCCGGAAACAGGCGTGAGAAGAATGGGCTGATCAGACGCCCGAAGAACTCGATAACACCTCCGCGCTCGCCGATTTTCATTATGCCGAGCCACAGGGTCAGCACGCCGGTCAGTCCGAGCGATACCTCGAACGCGAACGCAGCCTGGTCGAACGACGCGTTCATCACGTCGCTCCACACCTGCACATCGCCATCAATCAGGCTGCGGACTGCCGCCATGATAAAGGCCAGCGCGAAAAATGCTATCCAGATCCAGTTGAGAACCACCTGAGATGATTTAGAATTTAGAATTTAGTTGGGGCGAAGTTAAGAGCGCAAATCATAAAAATTTAACACCATGGGCGACAAGATTTTTATGATTTGCGCTCTAATCAGAACTTGCGTATGCCCATGATTTCGCGGACGTCGCGCAGGGTCTGTGCGGCAGTCTCGCGGGCACGTTCGGCGCCCTGACGCACCACGCGCGACAGATACTCGTCGTTGTTGCGTATGTCGAGAATACGTTCGCGGATGGGCAGCGTAATCTTAAGAATATCTTCGGCAATCTGCTTCTTAAGGTCGCCGTAGCGGATTGAGCAGTCGGCGTAAGCGTTCTTGAAGTGCTCGAGAGTGTCGGGAGTCGAAACTAACTCCATAAGGGTGAACAGATTCTGAATCGGTTCGCTGACAGGCTGGTTAGGCTCCTTGGGACCCTCGTCGGTCACGGCGCGCATCACCTTCTTGCGCAGGGTCTTCTCGTCGTCGATCAGATATATGCAGTTGCCCTCGCTCTTGCCCATCTTGCCCGAGCCGTCGAGTCCCGGCACCTTGACGGCATGGCCGCCGAAGTTGAAGTTGACCGGTTCGCCGAAGTAGGGCACCTTGTAGAACGAATTGAAGCGGCGTGCGAACCGGCGAGTCAACTCGAGGTGCTGCTCCTGGTCTTTGCCAACGGGCACGAAGTCGGCGTGGTGAATCAGGATATCTACGGCCATCAGTGTGGGATAGGTCAGCAGGCCGGCGTTGACGCGCTGGTTGGTCTGGTTGCCAATGATCTGCTTCTCCACGCCCTCGTCGTCGTCAGCCTCACCTTCGGCCGGAGCGCCGATTCCCAACGCCTTGCGGGCCTTGTCCTTGAACGAGGCGGTGCGCATCAGTTCGCCGATGCCCACGTGCATGTTCATCAACAGGTACATCTCGGCGATTTCGGGAACATCGCTCTGCACGTAGATCGTGTTCTTGTCGGGGTCAAGGCCGGCGGCTAAGTACTCGGCCAAAATATCCTTGACATTCTCATGCAGCATTTTCGGGTCCGGGTGTGTGGTCAGCGCATGAAGGTCGGCCACGAAATAGCGGCAGTCGTAGTCATCCTGCATGCGGACGAACTTGCTCAGAGCACCGAAGTAGTTACCGAGGTGCAGGTTGCCGGTGGCGCGTATGCCACTGAGTACTATCTTTTTGCCGTCGCGTCCGCGACCCGGCTTCTCGCCGGCGTTAGCCTTGTCAATATTTTTGTCGCTCATAATGCAGTATGTAAATTTCTGTTTAAACTGCAAATTTAATAAAAAAATAGAAAAAAAGTGGGGTGCATCATGAAATATGACGCACCCCATATCCGGAGACTGATAACAAAGATTACAACTCGAGTTTTGAGTAGGTGAGGCCGAAAGCATCGGCCACGGCTTTGTATGTGATTTTTCCGTCGACTACGTTTACGCCCTCGGCAAGACCGGGGTCTTTGGCGCAAGCCTCTTTCCAGCCCATGTTTGCGAGACGCACGGCGTAGGGCATAGTGGCGTTAGTAAGTGCCATGGTAGAAGTGTAGGGCACTGCGCCGGGTATGTTGGCAACTGCGTACTGCACCACGCCGTCGACCACATAAGTCGGTTCGGAGTGGGTGGTGGGGTGCGTGGTCTCGAAGCAACCGCCCTGGTCAACAGCGACATCGACCATAACGCTGCCCGGACGCATAAGCTTCACCATGTCGGCAGTGATGAGGTGTGGAGCCTTGGCACCGGGCACCAGAACAGAGCCGACCACGAGGTCGGTGGTGGGGAGTTCCTGCTCAATGTTGTGGCGCGAAGAGTAGAGGGTCTTGACATTCTTGGGCATGACCTCGGCACAGTGGCGGAGCACATTGAGGTTGACATCGGTGATAGTCACTTCGGCGCCGAGACCGGCAGCCATCAGCGCCGCGTTGCGGCCCACCACGCCGGCGCCAAGCACCAGCACACGTCCGGGCTTCACACCCGGCACGCCGCCAAGCAGCACGCCGCGTCCACCCTGAGGCTTCTCAAGGAAGCGGGCACCCTCCTGAATCGACATGCGGCCGGCAACCTCGCTCATAGGAATGAGCAGCGGCAGACGGTTGTCGCGGTCGGTCACTGTCTCGTAAGCGATGCAGACAGCGCCGCTCTCGAGCATAGCGTCGAGAAGTTCGCGGTCGGAGGCAAAATGGAAATATGTGAAGAGAACCTGACCCTTGCGGATAAGCTTGTATTCCGGCTCAATCGGTTCCTTGACTTTTATGATCATGTCGGCTGTGGCGTAAACATCGGCGATGGTCGGCAGGATTGTGGCGCCGGCGGCGACATATTCCTCATCGCTGAAACCGCTGCCCTCGCCGGCAGTGTGCTGCACGTAAAGGGTGTGGCCGTGGCCTACAAGTTCGCGGACGCCCGCCGGGGTGCAACCCACGCGGTTCTCGTTGTTCTTAATCTCTTTGGGAATTCCGATTTTCATGGTATAAATGGGTTAAATGGTATTGGTTTAGATTAATGTGTGCATTTTTTGTCTTGTGGCATCGCGGCTCGGCCGCGATGTGCAGTCAGAACCACTGCGCGCCAAATTTATATCTTTTATTTGAATCCGCAAACTATTTTAAATATGTTTTTTAACATAATTTGGGCATATGTCGGATTTTTTGTAAATTTGCGGTCTCAATAACAAACTTGATATGAACGAACTCGCAACCGTGTATAATCCTCATGATGTTGAGGATAAATGGTATGAATTCTGGCTTGAACATGGACTTTTCCACTCCGAGCCCGATGAACGTGAACCCTATACGATAGTAATTCCGCCACCGAACGTGACCGGCGTTCTGCACATGGGGCATATGCTCAACAATACGATTCAGGACATTCTGGTTCGGCGTGCGCGCATGACAGGCAAGAATGCCTGCTGGGTGCCGGGCACCGACCATGCGGCCATATCGACCGAGGCCAAGGTTGTGGCCAAACTTGCCAAGGAGGGCATAGAGAAGCACTCGCTGACGCGCGAAGAGTTTCTGCATCACGCCTGGGACTGGACGCACAAGTATGGCGGCATCATCCTGCAGCAGTTGCGCAAGCTTGGAGCATCGTGCGACTGGGAACGCACCGCGTTCACCATGGATGATACGCGCTCGAAGAGCGTGATCCGCGTATTCTGCGACCTCTACAACAAAGGCCTCGTTTACCGCGGCGTGCGTATGGTCAACTGGGACCCGCAGGCGCTCACCGCACTCTCTGACGAAGAGGTGATCTACAAGGAGGAGCAGAGCAAGCTCTATCATCTCCGCTATATGGTCGAAGGCGAGGAGGGAAAATACATCGTAGTGGCCACAACGCGTCCCGAGACAATCTTGGGCGACACGGCTGTCTGCGTCAACCCCAACGACGAGCGTTACACCTGGCTCAAGGGTAAACGTGTCATCGTGCCCATGGTGGGTCGTTCGGTGCCCATCATCATGGACGATTATGTCGAGATGGACTTCGGCACCGGCTGTCTGAAGGTGACTCCGGCTCACGATGTGAACGACTATATGCTCGGCGACAAATACCAGTTGCCGTCGATTGATATCTTCAACGACAATGGTACCATCTCCGAGGCCGGAGGCATGTATGTCGGCATGGACCGCTTCGATGTGCGCCGTCAGATCATGGAAGACCTCGCAGCCGCCGGACTTGTGGAGAAGATTGAAGATTATGTCAACAAGGTCGGCCACTCCGAGCGCACCGACGCAGTGATTGAGCCGAAACTCTCGATGCAGTGGTTTGTCAAGATGGAATCGCTGGCGCGTCCGGCGCTTGCAGCCGTAGAGGATGACAACATCCGCTTCGTGCCCGTCAAGTTCAAGAATACCTACCGCCATTGGATGACCAACATCAAGGACTGGTGCATCTCGCGCCAGCTCTGGTGGGGACACCGCATACCGGCATACTTCCTGCCCGACGGTCGCTATGTTGTAGCCGAAACTGCCGAGGAAGCTCTTGTCAAAGCCATCGAACTTAGCGGCAACGCATCGCTTACGCCCGATGACCTGCGTCAGGACCCCGACTGTCTCGACACATGGTTCTCATCCTGGCTCTGGCCGATATCGCTGTTCAACGGCATACTTGAGCCTGACAACGAGGAATTCAAGTATTACTACCCGACCTCCGACCTTGTGACCGGCCCGGATATTATCTTCTTCTGGGTGGCACGAATGATTATGGCCGGATATGAGTTTGCCGGCGACAAACCGTTCGGCAACGTATACTTCACCGGCATCGTGCGTGACAAGATCGGCCGCAAGATGTCGAAGTCGCTTGGCAACTCGCCCGACCCGCTCGAGCTCATCGAGAAGTTCGGAGCAGACGGTGTGCGCATGGGTCTGATGCTCGCAGCTCCCGCCGGACATGACATCATGTACGATGACTCGCTCTGCGAACAGGGCCGTAATTTCTGCAACAAGATCTGGAACTCCTTCCGCCTCATCAAAGGCTGGCAGGTTGCAGAGGGAGAGCAGCCCGAGAGCTCACGCTTGGCTGTTGAATGGTTCGACGCGCGTCTGGCACAGACCGTTGCCGAGATGGATGACCTGATGGGCAAGTTCCGCATCTCCGAAGCGCTGATGGCTGTCTACCGCCTCTTCTGGGACGAATTCTCATCCTGGTATCTCGAAGTGATTAAGCCTGCTTACGGCCAGCCAATCGACCGTGCCACATACGATTCGACAATCCACTTCTTCGATATGCTGCTCCGACTGCTGCACCCCTTCATGCCCTTCATCACCGAGGAGCTGTGGCAGCATCTTGCAGAGCGCAAGGAGAACGAGAGTATAATGACAGCCCAGCTGCCGACCGCCAAAGCTGTCGACGAAAAACTCGTGGCTGACTTCGAGCACCTCAAGGAGGTTGTGGCCGGCATCCGCACCGTGCGCAAGCAGAAGCAGATCAAGCAGGCCGAACCGCTCGCGCTCAATGTTGGCGCAGATCATGACTCGGCTCTCGACTCAGTGATTGTCAAGATGGGCAATATAAGTGCCATCAACCGCGTGACCGAGAAAGATCCCGCAGCTGCCGGATTTATCGTAGGCAAAGTGGAATACAGCGTGCCTCTCGAAGGCAAGGTGAATGTCGAAGAGGAGATAGCCAAGCTCAACAAAGACCTTGAGTACTACACCAAGTTCCTGGCCGGAGTTGAGAAGAAGCTATCGAACGAACGCTTTGTGGCCAATGCCCCCGAGGCTGTGGTGGCAGTGGAGCGCAAGAAGAAGAGTGACGCCGAGGCGAAACTCGCCACTATCCGCGCCGCCCTCGCTGCGCTGAAGTAAGGCCGAAAATCATAAAAGCGGAAACAATAAAGCCGCGATTCACTGATCTGGTGAATCGCGGCTTTATTGTATTGGTATTGAGTGAAAAGGAGAGAGAAGAGAGGGGAGGGTGTGTCAGAGTGCGAGCATTTCGTTCTGTGCTCTGAGTTCGTCGAGGTATCGGTTGCGGTCCTCCTCGACCATATGGTCGAATTCGCGCGCATAGTCGGCAATCACTTCGGGGTGACGATGCCAGCGGGCAGGGAAGCGAACCCCTATCCATTCAATTTCGAGGTCGCGGAAGCGCTCGAGCGCCTCTGTGAAAATCTGCTCCATAGCCTCGATTGATTCAGCCTCCATGGCGCGTCGCAGACCCTCGCGTCGCATCGGCAGTCCGGCAATATCGACCCAGTCGTAGGGTGTGCTGCCGTCGTCGGCCGGAAATTCGCGGTTTTCGAGCCGTATAGAGAGATATTTGTAGATTGCAAGTTCGTAGAGGTGGCGTGCGCGCTCGAGCGATGCGCGGGTGAACTTCATGCCGCGGTAGCGCACGAAGCGGTCATCGTCGGCCGGTCGCGCCAGCAGTTCCTCGATAACGTCGGAGGCCGACAGCATCTTGTCGATGGTCAGAGGGTTGAGCACGTCAAATACAATCCGGTCGTGGAGCGGCATGCGGCGTTTGAGCCGACGGTCGCGCGCGGGCCATTTCTTCTCATCGCGCAGCAGACCGCAACTCCGCAGCATCACGCCCGGCACGACTACTGTCGCACCCTTCTCGTCGCCAAACAGGTAGGAGAAGGGAAACTGCGACGAGTCCGGGTGAGTCTTGTGCTGACCCATCAGCAGAGAGAAAGCACCGATTTTTGCGCCGAGCATCAGATATGACGCTGACGAGGTCTTGACTCCGCGCTCCAATATGCCCCAGTGCACCGGCCCCAGCTTGTACATATGGTTCGACTGGTTGGTGCCCGAGCCTGCGTTCATGAACGACGTCTGGCAGCCAATCAGCAGCGATGCCTTGTGCATGCTCACCGTGTAGGGGCCGGCGAACAGTGCGCAGGCTTCACCGTTCTCGAGCGAGCAGTTGGCGAAGATAAGAGAGTCGTGGGCTGTAAATCCTTTTTCGATTATAGCGCCTTGTCCTACGTAGCAGTTGCGTATTATGGAGCCTGAGTCGAGAACTCCATCCTCGACAATGAAGTTTTCAGCATCGACGCCGTTGCCAACGTGAGCTAAGCAGCGTCCGGGCGCGGCATTGTTGATAATACTGCCGTCGCGTAGCGAGCGTGCGCCCGACACCCGGATTTCGTTGCCAACAGTCACATTGTGAAGCACTCCGCAGTTTTCCACAACGGCGTGGTCGCCGATGCGGTGCTCCGCCCGGTAGTTGTACAGAAAGTCGTCGATCATCGGCTGCAGGTGGTTCTCGCGCCACTTGGGCTCGCGGGCGCTGAGCAGTGCGGCCTGGGCCGACAGTCCGGGGTAGATGGTGACCGCACGCGAGCCGGTCTCATCGAGCACACAGACTTCGGTTCCGACACCGCACATGGCCTCGGCCTCGAATTCTATGGCGGATGTGTTCTCGACACGCGCGTGCTGACCTATGACGCACTCCTTGATATGAAGGCCGATGTTACGGATCACCGCGTGGTCGCCCACAACCACGTTATCGAGACGCGCGTTCTCGACGCAGGAACCCTCGTCGATGTTGAGCGCACCGAGCGAGACCACGCCCGAAAACTCAACGTTGCGGACGGCGTCGAGACTCGTGGCGTCGCACAGGCGTATGGCACCCCAGTCGGCGGCGCGGCAGCCGTTTGCCTCAAGTTTGCGCCGTTCCCACCACTCAAGCGGGCGGCGACGTGTGTCCCGGTCATTCATCTTCGTCATATTTCTGGTAGAGAAAGTCGTTGTAGGGGAACCGTTGGGTGTGTATCTCTTTGGCTTTCTGATAGAGCAGGTCTTTCAGCTCATCGATGTTGGTGCGCTGCTTGGCGCTTATGAACACGCAGTTGTTGCCCATCTTGGCCATCCACATCTTGCGGAATTCGTCGAGCGATATGTTCTCGCGTGTCATCGGCGTGAGGTCGTCGGGATCTTTGGGCGTGTATGAGAACGCGTCGATCTTGTTGAAGACCATAATCATCGGTTTCTCGGAGGCACCGCACACTTCCGACAGAGTGCGGTTCACGACCTCGATCTGCTCCTCGAAATTCGGGTGGCTGATGTCGACCACGTGGACTATCACGTCAGACTCGCGCACCTCGTCGAGTGTCGATTTGAACGAATCGACGAGCTGTGTGGGGAGTTTGCGGATAAACCCGACGGTGTCGGTCAGCAGGAAGGGCAGGTTCTCTATGACCACCTTGCGCACAGTGGTGTCGAGTGTGGCGAAGAGCTTGTTTTCGGCAAAGACCTCACTTTTGCTGAGCAGGTTCATCAGCGTTGACTTGCCGACGTTGGTGTATCCGACCAGAGCCACGCGTGTGAGCTTGCCGCGGTTCTTGCGCTGCACCACCTTCTGCTTGTCGATGGCCACGAGTTCCTCTTTCAGCCGCGAAATTTTGTCGAGGATGATTCGTCGGTCGGTCTCAATCTGCGTTTCGCCCGGGCCACGCATACCGATACCACCACGCTGGCGCTCAAGGTGAGTCCACATACGGGTGAGTCGTGGCAACAGATACTGGTACTGTGCCAGTTCAACCTGTGTGCGGGCTGTTGCTGTCTGGGCGCGCTTGGCAAATATGTCGAGAATGAGGCTGGTGCGGTCCAGAATCTTGACCTTAAGCTCCTTCTCGATATTGGCGACCTGTTTCGACGAGAGTTCGTCGTCGAAGATGACCAGGCCTATCTCGTTGTCATCGACATATTGGCGGATTTCTTCGAGTTTTCCGGTGCCGACATAAGTCCTCGGGTTGGGGTAGTCGAGCTTCTGGGTGAAGCGTGCCACGGGTTCGGCTCCGGCCGTCTCGGCCAGAAACGACAACTCGTCGAGATATTCGGCGGTTTTGGCTTCATTCTGGTCGCGCGTGGCCAAGCCGACGAGCACTGTCTTTTCGTTCTGTTCCTTATTGATTATGTTGTCCTCAATCATTTTCGTAACCGTTATTATTTTTGGACGGACGTGCTCTTAGGCGCGTCCCTTCGCAATAACATTAAATGGGAACGCGTGCGTCCCCATTTATGTTAACAACTCAGAAGGCTCATTTGTTAGAGCTCCTGATCATTATGGCGGACCGGCGTCCGCTATGTTATTTCTTTACCTTGTTGTAGCGGGCGTTGAGGCCTTCGACCACTTCGTCGGTAATATCAAGGTCAGGATTGATATAGAGAGTGGCAGCCTTGAAAAGAATCGCGTCGTAGCCGCGAGTCTTGTTGTAATCCTTGATAAATGCCTCGATTGAGTCGGTGATGGTTTTCTGAGCCTGAGCGCTGGCCTGTACGATATTGTTCTGCAGGGTCTGAGCGCTACGCTGTGCATCGTTCTGCATCGACGCCATCTTCTGCTCGTCGGCGCGATACGACTCCTCGGTCAGATAACCATTGTTCTGAGCCTTGTTCTGAACAGTAGTGGCGAAGCTTTTGAGCTTATTCTCATGCTGTTTCATCTGGCTCTCGGCGTTGTTCTGCATGCGGAGCATTTCTTCGTCGTAGTCCTTGGCCAGATTGTAACGGCTCAAGATGGAGTCGAGATCGACGTAGCGGTAGTTGGGAAGGTTGTTGTTGGCAGATTTTTCGGTTTTTGCTTTGGCCGGTGTGGCTTTCGTCTCTGCCTTGTCGGAGCATGAGCTTAAGCCCAATGTCAGGATGGCTGACATCCCGAGCGCCGCGAAAGTGACAAATGTTTTCTTCATTTTATGAGGTTAAGTTTTTATTTTTTGTTGACCGGTTGACCGGTGGCTGGGTGACCGGAAGACCGGGGCCGGGTTGGCCGACGGTGACCGTGGCAGGCGTGTGCAGGGCCACCCTTGCTCCCGCCGAAGCAAAAGCAGAGCAAAAGTAGTGATATTCCTATTAATATCGTAATAAGTATCGCTAATTTCACTTTTTTTAAGATTTAATTTCCCCTTTTTTTGGTAACGGTTGCAAATTTAGCTAAAAATTTGTAATTCTTTGCCCGATTCCGAAAAATTTTGCTAACTTTGGGAGATTGAAAAGCGCCTCACAGGCGCCATTGCGTTTTTTTATAGTCAAGCCAATAAATATATGTGCATTTTTAGGGATAAGATTTTGATGCATATATTTATTGACGAAGATGGAATGTGGTTGTTCCCACTTGACTGATGAGACAATAAATAGATGCGCTAAAGATATTCATCAAAATGCACATATATTTATGGCTTGACTATAAGCTAATGTATAACAAAACAACATATCGTTTTATGGAAGTTAAAGATCTCAAGCCGGAGTTAATCTGGAAATGTTTCGATGAAGTAACCAAGGTTCCGCGTCCCTCGTGCCATGAGGAGCAGATCCGCGAGTTTCTGCTGAAGTTTGCAGCCGACCACAACATAGAGGCCAAGACCGACAAGGTTGGCAACGTTGTGATGAAGTGTCCGGCCACAGCCGGCTGCGAGAATGCTCCGGTGGTTATTCTGCAGGCACATATGGATATGGTGGCAGAGAAAAACAACGATGTGAAGCATGATTTTCTCACTGACCCGATCGATACATATGTCGATGGCGAATGGGTGAAGGCCCGTGGCACCACACTGGGTGCCGACAACGGTATCGGCATTGCCGCTGCCATGGCTGCCATGATCGACCCCGAACTGGTGCATGGTCCGCTCGAGGCGCTCTTTACAGTCAACGAGGAAATCGGCCTCGAAGGCGCCCAGAATCTCGGCTCCGATATGATCACAGGCTCGATTCTGATCAATATGGACTCCGAAGACGACGGTGAAATATTTGTAGGCTGCGCAGGTGGCATAGACACCACAGCCGACTTTACATATCAGCGCAGCTACACGCCTGAGAATTTCGTATATATGCGCGTGTCGGTCAGCGGCCTGCTCGGCGGACACTCCGGTTCGGATATCAATCTGGGCCGTGCAAACGCCAACAAGATCATAGCCCGCTTCATCTGGGACTGCTCGCAGCGTTGGGATATAACCGTCTGCGAAATTGAAGGCGGTAACCTGCGCAACGCCATTCCGCGAGAAGCACACGCCGTGTTCGGAATCCATTCCGACCATCATGAGGAGCTGAAACGCCATCTGAAGAAGTACTCGCAGGATATCAAGAACGAATATGAGGGTATTGAACCTTTGATGGACCTCAAGATTGAGGCTGCCGAGCGTCCCGAGTTCTGCATGGACTCCGCTACGTCGATTGCCTTGATACGTGCCATCTATTCCGCACCCCACGGAGTGTACTCAATGAGCCATGACATCGAGGGCCTGGTTGAGACATCGACCAACCTCGCTGCTGTCAAGATGATTGATAACAATGTGGTTCGTATCACAACGTCACAGCGTTCGTCGGTCGAGAGCCGCAAGGAGGATATCGCCGGTCAGGTCGAAGCTCACTTCCGGCTCGCCGGTGCAAAGATATATCACAGCGACGGTTACCCCGGATGGGCTCCCAACATGAAGTCGCAAATCATGAAGATTTCGGCCGATGCCTATGAGGAGCTCTTCGGAGTGCGTCCGGCCATCAAGGCTATCCATGCCGGTCTGGAGTGTGGACTTTTCCTCACAAAGCACCCCAATCTCGACATGGTCAGCTTCGGCCCCACCATGACAGGTGTGCACTCGCCCGACGAGAAGCTGCTCATCCCGACCGTCGACAAATTCTGGAGACATCTCGCACGTGTGCTTGAAAAAGTGGCACGATCATGAGATACGCCGCTGTAATACTCCTGTCCGCCCTGATGTGGACAGGAGTAGCTTGCGGCGGCAATCAGTCCGCCCGGCAAAACGAACAGACTGAGCCCCCCGGAACCGACTCTCCGGCTGTTGATTCGCTGAGAGTGGCGCAGTTCCCCGTTGACTCTCTGCCCGAAGCAGACCGTGCCGACCGTTATTCCAAACTCTCAGATGAGGATTTCGAGATTGTAGCCGACGAGCTCGGCGTGGAGGTGGCCGCCATCAAGGCTGTGGTTGAAATCGAAGCCGGAAAGGCCATGAAGGGGTTTGCCGCGCCCGGTGTGCCGGTGATCAACTTCGACGCATCTATGTACAGAATCTACCGCAAGAAGGCTCCCGACAGGTCGGGCGACAAGAATGCCAAGGTGCCCGCAGGTCTCAGCGGATATGCTCTGCGCGAATGGACCCAGCTGACAAACGCGCGCAAGAAGAATTCCGACGGTGCTGACATGGGCACTTTCTGGGGTATGTTCCAGATCGGAGGCTTCAACTACAAACTGTGCGGCTGCAAAACAGTCAAGGAGTTTGTGGCGGTGATGTCCGAATCGGAGTTTTCGCAGCTCGAACTGTTTGCCAAGTTTATCTCGGCTACCGGTTATCTGGCAGACCTCAAGGCCAAAAACTGGGCCGGATTTGCCCGCAAGTACAACGGTGCCGGCTACCGTGCGCGCGGATACCACACCCGCATGGCCGCAGCCTACAAGAAATATTCTAAAAACTCAGGGAAATAATTTATCGCTTAAAACGAAAAAATCAACAATATTATGAAAATCACTGATTTGAAACCCACACTCGTGTGGCAAATTTTCGATGAGATTACCAAAGTGCCCCGTCCCACGCACCATCTTGACAAGATGAAGCAGTTTCTGGTGGACTGGGCTCACCGCCATAATGTGGAGGTGCATACCGACGAAGTCGGCAACGTGATGATGCGTGTGCCGGCCACGCCGGGTCATGAGAATGCCCCCACCGTGATTCTTCAGGGTCATCAGGACATGGTGGCCGAGAAATTGCCCGAGGTTAAGCATGATTTCATGACCGACCCGATTGAGACTGTGGTCGATGGTGAATGGGTACGCGCCAAAGGCACTACACTCGGTGCCGACAACGGCATGGGTTGTGCCTCTGCTATGGCCGCACTTATCGACCCCGACATGGTGCATGGTCCGCTCGAAGCTCTCTTTACCGTCGATGAGGAGCAGGGCCTGATTGGAGCCAACGGCCTTCAGAAAGGGTTTGTGACAGGCAATATATTGCTTAATCTCGACTCGGAAGAGATGGGCTCGCTCGTGATTGGCTGCGCCGGTGGCAAAGTGACGCAGTGCTTGCTGCCCGTGACGCGCCAGCCGGCTCCCGACGGTGTGTTCTATGAAGTGAAACTCTCCGGCCTTAAGGGAGGACATTCAGGCATGGAAATCAACTTGGGCCGCGCTAATGCAAACCAGCAGCTCGCCCGCTTCCTGTGGGACGTAAACCGCGTCACACCGATTGAACTGTCATATATTGAGGGTGGCGGTCTGGCAAATGCCATTCCGCGCGACGCTCTGGCTGTGGTGCTTGTAAACCGTGAGGACGCGGAGACCTTTGCTGCCCGGGCTGCAGAGTTCAGTGCGGTTCTTCATGCCGAGTATGATGCCGTAGAGAATCCTGACTTCAAATTCGAGGTGCGCCAATGTGAGCCGCAGAAGGATATAATCGAGAGCCAGTTAGCTCATGATCTGATTGCTGCTCTCTTTAGCTGTCCCAATGGCGTACAGGCAATGTCGGCAGCCATTCCCGGTCTGGTGGAGACTTCCGACAACCTTGCATCGGTCAAGCCGCTGCGCGACGATACCATCGAGATTACCGTGCACCAGCGCTCGTCGGTCGATTCGCGCCGCGATGAAATAGCCAACCGCATCAGCGCTCTCTTCGGCATGATTGGTGCCGACGTCAAGTTCGATGACGCATATGTAGGCTGGGAGCCAAACCCCAACTCGCCAGTGCTGAAAGTGGCCGAGGAAAGCTGCGAGAGACTGTTTGGCGCCAAACCGAAAGTCGAGGCGCTTCACGCCGGTCTGGAGTGCGGTCTGTTCCTCGAGAAGATGCCGAACCTCGACATGGTCAGCTTCGGCCCCACACTCAAGGATATTCACTCGCCGGGCGAAAAGGCCAATATCAAGTCGGTGGCAGAGTTCTATGCCCTGCTCACCGAGATGCTGCGCCGTCTCGCACAGTAACAACTCGTTTAAAATGTAACAACGTAAAAACACTTTAATAAAAACGCTTTAAAATGTAGAATCGCGGCACTGCCGCGATGTGTCGGAGATGGTATCTTTTCGCAATCGAGGTGATACTTTGTTCCGGAACATCGCGGCAATGCCGCGATTCTACATTTAATCTGGTAGGTGGCGCTTTGGTCTTATGCCGTCGCGGAGCCTGTCTTGTGCAAAAGCATCGCTTTTGAAACATTTTTGCCTCTAATTCGGTTATAACTTTTGAAAAACACATATAGACTATGCTCGAATTTCTCTCGATAGGTGTATTTATCGACGGTGGCTACTATGCCAAAATCAATCGCGCCCTCAAGGCGCGCGATCGCTCGATAATTCGCGTCAAATCACTCTTTGAATACATAGAGTCCGAAATCGCCATGCAGGAGGGCTTCAATATTTCCGACTGCAAAATCACGGAGGCTCACTATTTCCGCGGCCGTTTCCGCGTCAAAGAGGCCTACGACAAGCATCTGCTCTACAATGAGCGGAAGTTCGAGGATTCGCTGATCGAAAACGATGTTGTGTTCCACTACAAGCATCTGCGTGAGGTGGAGCGCGATGGCCACACTGAAGTGCTCGAGAAGGGCGTCGATGTCTGGTTTGCGCTCGAGGCCTACGAACTGGCGACGTTCCGCAAGTTCGATTACGTGGTTCTTATCACCGGCGACGCCGACCATCAGATGCTGGTGCGCAAACTGAAAGCACTTAAAATCAAGACAGTCCTCATTACCTGGAATCTGAACGACGTCGAGAATGTATCGCCGATGTTGCGCGAGGAAGTGGGGCAGCACTGGGAATTCTCGTTGATTGTAGACAATAATCCGC
>N._albigula_661_foregut__coassemble_18_pt1 | contig 24112 bp, 18 predicted proteins | sample N__albigula_661_foregut__metabat2_high_PE_002 | metagenome-assembled genome bin N
TTAGGGCAAAAAATCACGCTGTGCAAATTTTGTTCAAAGAATTTTTCAAAAATCTCACCCTTATCCGTTTAATTTATTACTATTCAGCTGAATCAATAAATGTTAAAATATGTTTGGTTTTGTTAACACATTAAACCGATTTTTTAGCTCTTTGCTCGCGCACCATTATAAAGAGCTCGTCGCGTACGTCTGAAGGCAGTTCGATGCGTCTCTGGGTGACACTTCGCGCCCATCCGGGCACATCGGCCGGCAGCAGCGTCATGAGCACATCGCGGAATTCCTCAGTCTCTTCTTCGGAATATGACCCGGGGTCGCGACCTATGAAGCGGTCAAGTTCTTCGTCATCGTAATACACGATGTCGGCCGACTGCGGCGAGAGGCTCTCCTTTTCGCACACCAGGTGCTGGCCGCAGCATTCCTGCGACTCTTCGGCCACCGCCGCCTCTTCAGCCTCTGCGACTCCCCCATCAGGACGGGCGCTGTTGCGGCGCCGCCATCTCAATTCGAAAAAATAAATCACAACACCGACAGCTACGGTGAACAAAAGTATCAGAAGTGCTCCAGTCATATTTGTATAATATTAAAGGGTGCGCCCCGCGGGGCACACCCTTTTAACGATATATATAATACTTATATTTTAAGCTTAGAACTTGAACTGGACGCGGGCCTCGACGATGTTGACGTGGTTGCGCGGAATGTCGGCAGCCTGGCGCACCTGAGTGTATGAATAGCGCAGACGGCAGAGCATGTACTTATTTATATAGTAGTTGAACGTGATCGAGTAGTCGTTGGTGATGCCACCATATATCGCAGCCTTGTAGTTGGAGGCGTTGGTATAGTTGTAGCTGAGCACGCACTCGAGGGTTTTGGGTTTGGGCAGAGCCAGACCGCCATCGACCGACGAATAGCCATACTGTTTGTCGCCAAAGAGCAGTGCACGGAACACGCCGTAGGCACCGTTGGAGATGAACGCGTGGTTGCCGTTCTTGCGGTTGACATTCATATAGTAGTACTGACCTGCGAGCGATACGGGACCTGTGGCAAGCAGGAACTCGGGTGAGAGCTTCACCACGCTGCGGGCATCACTGATATCAGTGCTGAGCAGAGTCACGTTGTCGACACGCGTGGGATAGGTGGCGCTATAGTTGAAAGAGCCTTTTGAGATTCCCTTGGAACCGTCGGGCAGCTCCTCATATTTATGGTTGGCGGTCTGATACCAGCCTGACATGCCGACCTGAACCACATTGCCGTCGGTGCGTATCGGACGCCACAACAGACGGGTCATCGCACCGATGCTGATTTTGCCATTGTCGTTGGCATGCTCGGTCATCTTGGTGCCTGTAAAAGCACTGAGAGTGGCGAGGAACTGATCTTTATAGTGCATGAACATGAAACCGAGGTTACGGCCTGTGGCATTCATGTAAGTATCGGTGATGGGTGCTTCGAAAGTCTCCTTGAACGAGCTCGAGGTGGCAGACTGCAGACCGAACTGGTGAACGAAGTAACCTCCGCGAATGAGGTTGTTGTCGTTAAATTTATACTGCAGGTAAACATCTTTCATGCCGATTTTACCATATGAATAACCTATGTCGATCTTAGCCATCCAATTGCCATACTCAGCCTTACCGCCGAGGCGAATGTCGGGCATTGCGACACCGTCGGCAAACATGCCGTGGTGAGTCGGGCCAAAGACCGCTCCATCCAAAAGAATACGGCCTGAGGGTGTGAACTTAAACTTCGGGCCATCACCTTCGTCGGCCCGCATAACCGGTGCAAATGCAAGCGCGGTTGCGATCACTGCTGCGAAAATACTTCTTGTTTTCATAGTGGAAAGCTGTTGTTTGTTTTAGAATTTTAATTTCTCAGCAAACCTGCCGACCCAATTGCAATAATGACATGAGCCGCCAGACTTATTAAATAACTGAAACCGGTCCGTTTTGTTTTGTGATTTTTTTAACAAAAACAAATAGATTTTAGTTGTAAAATATGTTTTTAAACACATTTTCAAGATTTTTTAGTCACATAGTGTTAATGATACAAAACCCAACCGCTTTGTTTTTAAAGAAATCAACACACCAAACAAAAAACGCGATGAAAAGACTCTACAGCATCTTATTGGCAGGCTCCATGATCATAGGCATGGGCATATCAGCAAGCGCTCAGCAGCAGCGCAGTCAGGAATTCAAAGACAAATATAAACTCAAAGAGGCGGTTGTGCTGAGCCGCCACAACATACGCTCGCCGCTGTCAGACAGCAAGAGCGCACTTGGCCGCATGACACCGCACGAGTGGAACAAATGGACGGCAGGCAAATCGGAGCTGACCCTGCGCGGAGGGGTGCTTGAAACCGAAATGGGTCAATATTTCCGCAAATGGGCGGTCGATGCAGGACTCTTCCCCGAGAATTATGTGCCGACAGCCGATGATCTGAACGTAATCGCCAACTCGATGCAGCGCTGCATCGCCACAGCACAATATTTCACATCGGGCTTCATGCCTGTCGGCGGCGTGGAGGTGCACCACCGCTACACACCGTCGAAGATGGACCCGCTGTTCAACCCGCAGCTGACAAAGGTCAGCCCCGAATTTGAAGCCATAGCCCAGAAGCAGATTGCAGAGATGGGTGGCAAGAAGGGACTCGTGGGCATAAATGAGAATCTGAAGCCCAACTATGAACTGATGATGCAGGTGCTCGACGTGGACAACTCCCCCATGGCCAAAGAGAAAGATAAATATCTCGACGCTTTCGACAACTACAACACAGAGGTCGTGCTCGAGAAATTCAAAGAACCGAGCCTCAAGAGCGGTTCGGCGCTCAAAGAACTGAATTCGGCTTCAGACGCATTCATCCTGCAATATTACGAGCAGCCCGACTCAATCAAGGCAGCTTTCGGCAAGAAGCTGACGCGCAAAGACTGGGAGAAGCTTGCACATGTCAAGGATATGTATCAGGATGTGCTCTTCACCGCCCCGATCGTCGCCACCAATGTGGCATACCCATTAGTGCAGTACATGTACGACGAATTGCGCTCGCCCGACCGCAAGTTCACCTTCCTCGTAGGCCACGACTCGAATCTGTCGTCGGTTGCAACGGCACTCGGCGTCGAAGAGTATGAGGTGCCCAATGCCATTGAAAAGAAGACTCCAATTGGTTCGAAGATTGTGATCGAGAAGTTCACAGGCCCCGACGGCAAGGAATATGCCGACATCAATCTCGTATACCAGAGTGTTGAGCAGCTGAAGAACATGTCGATGCTCGACCTGGACAATCCGCCGATGATTTACTCGCTGTCACTCAAAGGCAAGACCCGCATCGCCGATGGTCTGTACGCCATGGAAGACGTATTGGCAGCCTTCGAGAAAGCCATCGTCGACTATCAGGCGATTCCCTAATGTTGGCAATGTTGAATGTTGGCAATGTTGGCAATGTTGAATGTTGAATGTTGAATGTTGTTTATCGGTAATGTCCGCTTACAACATTGCCAACTTTGCCGATAAACAACATTCAACATTCAACATTTTCAACATTGCCAACATTCAACATTCAAAAAAGTGGGAGTTTGGAGATTTCCTCGAAAAATGATGGGAATGATTTTGACACAGACTCCCGCCCTCGAATATTTCTAAAACCGGCAGCCCATAGGGCCATCGCGATACGATGGTCGCCGTGAGCGTCGAATTCGGGAGCCGCTTCCGGTTCACACCGGGTGCCGCGCCATGACAAAGAATCTTCTGTAACTTCCAATATGTAACCGGCTTTAGCCATTTCTTCGGAAATTGCGGCAAGCCGGTTGCTCTCTTTATATCTGAGATTCGCTACCCCCGACATGCTGTACCCGATTCCGGCCACACAGAGTCCGACCGCGAGCGCCGGCACTAAATCGGGGGTCGACCGCATATCCATCTCACCACCCGGATGCGCAAAGAGTTCGGCGCAGCGGGCGTCACCTTGAAGCGAGATGCTCGGGGGCACAAGTCCGCAAATTTGAAACTCCACGGTCGGATTGAGCAATCTATACTCGTAAAAATAACTTGCCGCCGACCAGTCCGGCTCGATAGCATAGTTGCGAACGCCGGAGGTTTTCAATGCCCGAAAGTCGGCTACCATGCGGCGGGTCATTTCGAGATAAGGCCGCGAAACTACCTTTGCCGCATCATGAATCAGTACCGGCGTTTGCCACATGTCGGCCACCAGCATCAGCGCCGAGGCGAACTGGCTTGATATGGAGGTGTTGACATGCACGTTCCGGCCATCGAGTCGCGCGCCTTTGATTCGGAGAGGAGCGTAACCCTCAGCGCCAAGGCATTCGATTTCGGCGCCGGCGCTCCGCAGTGCGTCTACAAGCGGCGCGAGTGGCCGACGCCGCAGTGCATCGGAGCAATCGACGGTGCACTCAAACCCGGGCAACGATGCGACATAAGCCATGAAGAAGCGCAGAGACGTGCCTCCGGTGCCGAGGTCAAACCGCCGACAGCCGGAATCGAGCGCACGCAGCGCTGCCCGCAATTCGCGCGTGTCATCGCAATCGGGCATGTTGACGAATGTCAGACCAAGCCCATAAACCCTGTCGAGAATCAGTGCACGCGCGGCTATGCTCTTCGAACCCGGAAGCTTTATCTCAATCATAAATAAGAGCGCTGCTACTCGGCGCGTCTGAACAGACAGGCATCGCCATATGAAAGGAAGCGGTAACCGCTCTCGAGCGCGTGATTGTAGAGCGAACGCCAGCGCAACGAATCGGCCGGCATGTCGGGAGCGTCGCCAAGGAACGAGGCTACCAACAGCAGAAGAGTGCTCTGCGGCTGGTGGAAGTTGGTAATCATCATATCCACGATGCGCCAACGGAAACCGGGCGCAATCATGATTGAGGTCGAGGCCGTAAGAGTCTTCTCACCCGTCGTCTCGAGATGATTGGATATGGCGCGGAGAGCGGCAATGGTCTCCTCTTTTGAGTAGTTACGCTTACGGGCGGAATCGTACGCCTCCCATTGACTCACCGACAGATCTGCCGAAGACTCGAACAGATGCAGCCCAATATATGGCAGCGATTCGAGGGTGCGCACCGAAGTGGTGCCCACCGCCACTACGGGCCGCCCACTTTCGAGCGCGGAGGCCAGAGCATCGACAAGTGTTTTGTCAACACTGAAGACCTCGGTGTGCATGGGGTGGCCTCCAATTTCTTCCGACTTCACAGGCTGGAAAGTGCCGGCACCTACATGGAGTGTAACCGGCATGACCTCGACACCGCGACTGCGAATGGTTTCGAAGAGTTCGGGCGTGAAATGAAGTCCGGCTGTAGGAGCAGCCACCGAGCCTTTGATCTTGGCATAGACTGTCTGATAGTCGTCGGCATCGACAGCTTCCGAGTCACGCTTCAGATAGGGCGGAATGGGTATGTAGCCGGCGGCATCGACAATAGATGCAAATGTCACCGAGGGGTCGTCCCAGCTGAATTCGACGCTGTGTGCGTTGCCGCCTGTGGGTTCACCGCGCATGGCAGTGAGCGTGACGGTGCGGTCGCCTATAGTGAGCTGTTTGGAGAGCGGTCCTGACTTCCACCGCTTCAGGTTGCCGACCATGCAACTCCAGACACAGTGTGTACGCGCCTGGAAGGTGAGTATGTAATCGTCGGGCTGAATCGGTTCGAGCAAGAAAACCTCTATTTGCGAACCTGTGGCTTTGGTGAACTTGATACGGGCATTTATAACTCGTGTATCATTGCATACCATCAACGCATGGTCGGGCAGCAGTGAAGGGAGCGCGTCAAATCGCAAATCGTGCGCGTCGCCACGGGCGGTCGACACCAACAATTTGCATGAATCGCGTTGTGCCAGCGGATGCCTGGCTATCTTATCGTCGAGGAGAGGATAATCGAAGTCTGAAATTTTAATATCTTTTACCATATGCTGTTTTAAGCATTATTGACTGACTGAATGCGTGTTGCAGCAAACAACACACAGAGTGGTCAAAAAAATTTCTACAAAAATAGCAAAAAAATTTGGCAGATTAAGAAATTTGCACTAACTTTGCATCCGCAATCGGGCGATTAGCTCAGCTGGTTTAGAGCGTCTGCCTTACAAGCAGAGGGTCTGCGGTTCGAATCCGTAATCGCCCACCGATTCAAAATATCAACCCATTCGGGCGATTAGCTCAGCTGGTTTAGAGCGTCTGCCTTACAAGCAGAGGGTCTGCGGTTCGAATCCGTAATCGCCCACAATTTCCCCACAATCCCCAGCTCGTCTGTGACTTCGGTCACAGGCGAGCACCTCATTTATACCCTCCCCACACCACGAAATCAAGAACCAACACCGGCTTATCACGGATGGCGGATGTCCGCCGATTTTTACTACTAACATAAAGTTAGAATAAGTTTGTAAAACTTAACATTCTGCTACGTGCAGATGTGTATATCTGAAAACTATTTTATATTAAAATTTATTTTTAGTTGCTTTATTTAAAAAATATACTTACATTTGCAAGCCGAAGCAGCCATCGGCTTATAGCAAGATTGCCTAAATGAGGGATTTATAGACTAAGGCCACGCATAACAATTAATATTTCGAAATATATTCATCATGAAAAAGCTATCTTATTTCTTACTTTTCTTACTTTCAGGCATATTGATTTTTGGTTGCACTAACGAGCAATCTCCGGAAATTGACTTGTCTGAAAACAACGATGCGTGCTACAGTCAAATCCGTACTAAAGCAGAGGCAGTCAGTATTGCCAAGTCTATCTTCAGTAAATCATTTGCTTCTACAAGAGGAACCCTGAACATTTCAACAAACGATGTAACGGTCATCACATCAAGCAAAACCAGAGCCGATGAATCAGACACTGTCCTATATGCTGTCGATTTTAAGGATGGTGGTTTTACATTGGTAGCTGCAAATCGTGAATTGCCGGCCGTGTTGGCCTTTACAGAAGAGGGTTCTTTTAACTCTTTCGAAACCAAACAAAATGAAAACTTTCAATACGTACTTGAACAGACCATAGAATATGCTTCGAGCGCTCCGGGTTTTGAAATAGTAAAACCCACATTGCCTTTTGAACCATATCCAGTATTTGACAAAGACACAACAATTACTATTACAAAAACAGATCCTTTGGTAACGGTCAGCTGGAATCAATATTGGCCAGAGAATATCTATTGTCCGAATAAGATTGCAGGCTGTGTTCCTGTTGCTACTGCTCAGATAATGTCTGCAATGGAAAAGCCGGCATATCTCGACTATACATTTGCCGAAAAAGACATACTAAATGAAGCAATAAATTGGAAGGATTTAAAGCACCATAATAAAAGCACTAAATGGATGAGTCCGGGTGAAACAAACATCAGCAATCATCTCTCGAATTGTAATCTTGGCTTACAGGGACATAAAACTTTAGCAAGAATTACACGCGAAATAGGTAATAGAACAAATGCCAATTACAAAATCTCATCGACTTCTGCCAACTTTCCGATGGCAGTTAGTCTAATTGAGAGACTAACAAACAAAAGCACAGTGGCGAACGGTTCTGACTCAGAAGATCTTTATAATTCCCTGTCATCTAACACGAATAGATTAGCAATTGTTGTTGGATATAATCCTACCTCATCAGGCCATTGTTGGGTAGCCGATGCATCGTGTAAAGTCACAATGGTTTTGGAATATTGGGCACCTGTTGTCAAAGGAGACCCCAATGCCAACGAAGATGGGTTAATAAGGGTGCAAGACACCACCATAAATAAATATATCCACTATAATTGGGGATGGAACGGTAATTGCAATGGGTATTTCCTTATAGATATTTTTAATCCTGCCCAAGGATGGGAGTATGACAATCCAAATGAAAACAATTCCTCATCTGACGATTATAGCGAATATTTCCATTATTATGTCTTTAGCATAATGTAAACTTATCTTTAAATATATTTCAGAAATTTAAAACATCACAATATGAAGAAGTTATTATTTAGTATCAGCGTAGCTGGACTGCTGACAATGGGAGCCTGCAACAATGATTCCGGAACTGGTCCCGGAAACGAACCGGAAGAGCCGGATGGACCGGGTGTAACCAAATTGGAGATTCCATATATTTCTTATCTGGATCTTTCGCAGAACGAGAAACCGGCAAATGCCGCTCTCAACGATGCCGCATGGAAGATTCTCAGCACGGCCTGCCAAAATCCCAATAAGGATGGCAATGTAGTGTTCTCGCCTGTCAGCCTCGAATTCGCCATTTCGATGCTTGCAAACTCATGCGATGAGGAAATGTCACAAAAAGTGGGCGAACTTTTTGGACAGAACGACTTGGAGAGCATCAACTCGTTGAGCAACAAGCTTATCCGATATCTTTCAAATCCCGACCGTGGAGCATACCTCAACACTGCCAATTCAGTATGGTACAATATGATATATACTCCATCCGACAGCTGGAAAGAGAAGATGCAATCAACATTCTACGCCGATGTCTGCAATCTGGACTTTTTCGATAACAGCAATACGAAGTATATCAACGACTGGTGCTCGCAAAAGACCAATGGCTTGATCAATGAGCTTTTCCAGGAATTTCCATCTGACGTAGCCTTGCTTATCAACGCTACACTATATCAAGGCAAATGGCAGGAACCTTTCGACATCAAAAACACTGAAAGCAAAGTATTTCATGGGCTGAATGGTGATGCTGACGTTCCGATGATGCGCCAGAACGCGCTGCATGAGTACTATGCCGACGGAAGATTTGAAATTGTCAAGATTCAAATTAGCGGAGGCTCACACATGTATCTGATTTTGCCTGTCGAGAGTGACAACGCTATCGAAGCACTGGCCGGTATCACTTCTGCCGATTGGAAAGAGATTAACCAATCCGGCAATTATGGAACCTATAATGTAGATCTGACGTTACCGAAATTCAAACTTGGATCTGTAACAGGACTTAGAAATATATTGGGAGAATTAGGGATTCCCCTGATTGCCACACTTAAAGACATGGGCATAACCAATGCACTGGGCATACCCATGAAAATCTTAGTTGACGGAGAGCAGCACAATGCTTTGGAACTTGACGAAGAGGGCGTGAAGGCCGCAGCCGTTACATGGATTGGACTGGTGTCTTCTACTGGAGATGAACCCGAATTCAAGAACAAAACTGTCACATTCGACCGCCCGTTTATGTACGTGATTGAAGAGCACAGTACCGGCACCATCATCCAGGCCGGCGTAATCAACAACATCGGCTGAACCATGGTCTCACACCTTGGATGAATAGTAGTTAATAATTTATTGTCTTCAAGGCAAAAATAGGCGGACATCCGCCACATCCGAACAATTCAAACACAGCGCGGATTGTTCGGATGTGGCGGATGTCCGCCGATTGTAGGGGTCAATTGGGGCCGATTGTAGAATCGCGGCACTGCCGCGATTCTACAAAGTCTGCAAGCGGATTTGATCAGAATGGACGTCCGCCGCCACCATGACCGTCGCCGGGGCCTCTGCCGCCGGGGCCTCCACCCGCGCCGCGGGTGTGGCCTGGAGGCGGGCCCATCGGACCGTCAGGCCCGAAGTCCGGTCCCTGATCGGGATTGCCCTTGGCTTTCTTGGTCATCGTGTTGAACTTCCAGGTCACGGAGAACATCACGTAACGGCGCAAGTCGTTGTATTCGTTGTCCGAAATCATCGACGCACTGACCGAACGGCTTATATTTTTCTTCTGACCAAGCAGGTCGTATGCACGCACCGCGAATGTCAGCGACTTATTCTTCAGCACCGAATAGGAGAGCTGCGCATTCCATAGCCACTGCGTGTTGTCAAAACCCTGGGAGAATCCTGTCGATTTCTGAAATTCGAGGTCGGTCGTAAACTCAAGACCAAAGGGAAGATATAACGAGGCGTTCGAGGTGAAGCCATACGAATTCGTGGTGCGGTTGCGCTGATCGCTCAGCGTGCTGGTGGCAAGCGAATATGTATATGTCGGCTGGACAGTCATCTGGAAGACATCTGACGAGAAAGTCATGCCGAACATCGGCGACAGCTGCGTGTTGCTGCTGCGGTTGAACTGACCGTCGATGTAGCCGGCGGCCGACGAATAGCGGGCTCGCAACTGCGCGGCAAGACGCCACTTGGGATTGCGGAGCGGCTGATTGAACATGGCCATTCCGAAGACATTCCAGTTGCCGTTGGCATTGGTATAAGTTGTGGTCCGCACACCAGTCTCGGGGTTGGACGTGGTTTTGGACACGATGCTGTTAAGCGCGAAACTTGCCGATGCCACGGCGAATATAGACTGCTGGGTGCGGGTGTTGTAGTGGTTGAAGTGCAGATTCAGGCTCTGCGTGAAAGTCGGTTTCAAATCCGGATTACCGATCACAACATTAAGCGGATTGGAATAGTCGGCCACAGGTTGCAGCTGCGTCAGCGACGGCTGCGACGTGCGTGCACGGTAGTTGGCCATCAGCGAAGTCCGCTTGGCGAATTTATAGCGCAAGCGCAGATAAGGAGCCACATTGAACACCCATCGCGTCTTGATGTTGCGCGCCGAGTTGATCAGATCCTCGCTACCCGAGCTGGAGGGCGCGAAGGTCACGCCGGCATTGAGGTTATACTTGCTGTTGGTCTTCTTATAACCAAGTTGCAGCTCCTGATTGGAGAACTTGTTGCGGAACCGGTTGGAGAGTCCAACGTTGAGTATGCCACCATCGGGAGCGTAGTCGTAATCGGGCAGGCCGGAGACTTCGGGGTCGAATCCGGCGTCGGGCAGGTCATATGTCAGCTTGTCGGCATTGTTGAACCGGAGTGAAGCCTTGTATGCTATCTCAAGGATATTACCGCGTGCCGGATCACCGAGCGGCTCGGTCCAGGTGATGCGCCCCTCCGCAAAGTTGCTCCACTGCTTCGAATCGAGATACTGATAGAGCAGTTCGCTGTCGTCCTGCTGCATATAGTACACGATATCGTTCCACGTGGTCTGACGCTGACGCGTGTCGCTGAACTGATAGTTGACCATAGCCGAGATGGATCGACCGGGGTGAGAAAGAAACTTGTGCGTATAAATCAGGCGTCCGGAGAAATTATAGTCCGCGCCGCGATTGGAGCGCATGGCGAAACTCTTGTTGACCAGGTCGAGGTCGGGCGTACCGGCGCGCAGCAGCGACGAGTCGACAAGCTCGGAGTGGCGCCAGTTGGCGGTAAATTCAGGACGGAAGTCGAGCACGTCGGCCTCGGAGATGTTCCAGCGCATGCGGAACTGTGCGCGGAGCGAGTTGCCGCGGTCGCGGGTGTGTGATCCGCCGCTCTGGTAGCTGACAGAGTCGGGGAAGAGATACTGTATATCGGAGCGGCTGCGGGCATCGCGGTCGGAATTGGTATAGAGCACATTGCCACCGATGCGGAATTTCTCCTCGTTGCCGACATTGAAATTGATACCGAACTGGCGGGTGGTGTTTATGCCGTTGTTACCGCCGAAATCACGAAAGCGCGAGCGACCCATGTCGGAGAATCCCATCTCGTTGATATTGTTGGTGCCGCCGACAATCGAGAGCTGGTTGCCATTTTTGAACCGGTTGATATTGAAGTTGCCCTGATAGCGGTTGTCGGTACCGTAGCCCGCCGACACATTGCCGAACCAGCCCTGGTTCATATCTTTCTTGACAGTAAGATTGATGACAGTCTCGTCGTCACCGTCGTCGACACCCGTGAGACGAGCCAAATCGCTCTTGCGGTCAACGACCTGCACCTTCTCGACCATGTTCGACGGCAGATTCTTGGTGGCCATCTTGGGGTCGTCGGCAAAGAACTCCTTGCCATCGACAAGAATCTTCTTGACAGTTTTACCGCCCGACGTGATTGAGCCGTCCGAGCCGACCTCTACGCCGGGGAGTTTCTTGAGCAGATCCTCGACCGATGCCGTAGGGGCGGTATGAAACGAGCCGGCATTGAATTCGAGGGTATCCTCTTTCGCCACGACAGCCGCGCGGACGCCCGTGACCACAGCCTCCTTGAGCATCACCGCATTCTCGGTGAGCACCGTTGGGTTGACACGCACCGTGTCGGTATCGGACTTGATGACCACCGACTTATCGGCATTGTCCATGCCGGTCATGGTGAGGCGCAGGGAGTAGAGACCGGGCTTGATGTTTTTGAATTCATACCTGCCATCGACGTCGGTGAGCAGATAGCCGGCGCGCGTTGAGTCGGCGGCGTTGACAAGTTGGGCGGCCACGCCGGGCAGCGTTTCACCTGAGCTGTCGCGCACCTCGCCGAGCACCACGGCAGCAGCTGCGGTGGCAGCCACGCCCGACAAGGCAATCGACATTACAATCTTTCTTATCTTCATAACTACAGTGGAACCCTTTTTGGGCCAAAAAACAATTTTAAGACATTCTGTCAGCCAAATAGTTTAAACTTATCATAAAAATCAGCGACCATCCGTCACAGTCTTGGACTTGGCGAGCGCGTGCCACAGAGTGCGCTGCGCTACAACCATCATGGACTATGAAAGAACTATCCTGGACTATCTTTTGACATTAAATTTCAATTGAACGAGGGGATATCAAAAAAAATTTGTAACTTTGCGAGTTAAAAGAACAAAACATATCAGAAAAAGTCATATGAATCTCTTTGACCAAATCAGCGACGACATCCGCAAGGCCATGCTCGCCCGCGACAAAGTGCGTCTGGAGGCCCTCCGAGGCGCGAAGAAGGAATTTCTTGAGGCCAAGACGGCTCCGGGAGCCAACGGAGAACTCTCCGATGAGAATGCCACCAAAATCATCGTGAAGATGGTGAAGCAGCGCAAAGAGAGCGCCCGAATCTATACCGAGAACAATCGTCCGGAATTGGCCGACAGCGAGTTGGCGGAGGCAGCGGTGCTCGAAGAGTACCTGCCCAAGCAGCTGAGTGCCGACGAACTCGAAGCAGAGCTCAAGGCCATCATAGCCGAGACCGGCGCAGCCGGCCCGCGCGACATGGGTAAGGTGATGGGCATTGCCACAAAAAAACTTGCAGGCAAAGCCGAAGGCCGTATGATTTCAGAAACAGTAAAACGACTCCTCAACCAGTAATAAGATGCTTACACTACAGACAATCAAAGCAGACCCTGAATATGTAATAAAACGTCTTGCTGTCAAAGGCTTTGACGGCAAGGAAATTATCAACAAGATACTTGAGATCGACGCAGAACGCCGACGTCTGCAGCAGAAGACCGACAGCGACGCAGCAGAGCTCAACAAACTGTCTGCCTCGATCGGACAGCTGATGAAGGCCGGCAAGCGCGACGAGGCCGAAGAAGCCAAAGCAAAAGTTGCGGCCATCAAGGGCGACACCAAGGAGCTGCAGAACCAGCTCGCCGAACGCGAAAAGGAGATGACCGACCTGCTGCTGACAGTGCCCAACTTGCCCTGCGAGGCTGTGCCCGAAGGTCTGACAGCCGCCGACAATGTTGTCGAGAAGACAGGTGGCATCATTCCGGAACTTCCGGAAGATGCACTCCCCCACTGGGAACTGGCTCAGAAATACAACATCATCGACTTCGAACTTGGTGTCAAGGTTACAGGTGCCGGTTTCCCGTTCTATGTCGGCAAGGGTGCACGTCTGCAGCGCGCGCTGATACAGTTCTTCCTCGACGAGGCCTGGAAGGCAGGCTACACCGAGGTTGAGCCGCCGTTTGTAGTCAACGAGGCATCGGGCTACGGCACAGGCCAGCTGCCCGACAAGGAGGGCCAGATGTATCACGTCAATCTCGACAACCTCTACCTGATTCCGACCGCCGAAGTGCCGGTGACCAACATCTACCGCGACGTGATTTTGCGCGAGGATGAACTGCCGAAGAAGAATTGCGCCTACTCACCCTGCTGGCGCCGCGAGGCCGGCAGCTACGGCAAGGATGTGCGCGGACTCAACCGCCTGCATCAGTTCGACAAGGTGGAGATTGTGCGCGTCGAAAAACCGGAGGACTCATATGCCGCCCTCGAGGAAATGAAGAACCATGTGCAGGGACTGCTCGAAAAATTAGGACTCCCCTGGCACATACTGCGTCTCTGCGGCGGCGACATGAGCTTCACATCGGCCATCACATTCGACTTCGAAGTGTGGAGCGCTGCCCAGAAGCGCTGGCTTGAAGTGTCGTCAGTTTCGAACTTCGAGACTTACCAGGCAAACCGTCTGAAATGCCGCTACCGTGGCGCAGACAAGAAGATGCACCTCTGCCACACTCTCAACGGCTCGGCACTGGCTCTGCCGCGCATTGTGGCCGCACTGCTCGAGAACAACCAGACACCCGAAGGCATCGTGGTGCCGGAGTGCCTGCGCAAATACTGCGGCTTCGATATTATTGATTAACGCCCAACGGAGCGCAAGCCGGAGGCTTACGGTCGCAGCCGCGTCCGATAATTTAACAATCAAACAAGATATTATGGATCAGAGCAAGGCGTATGTAAGTAAGGAAGAGAAGAAGATTCCGATCAACGACCCGTCGGGAAAATGGTCGGACCTTACGCTGCTGCCCGAATGGAGCGAAAAGTATTACGATGTGTACACCGTGCGCAAGCATGGCAAATGGGTAATGCTCAAAGCCCTGAAGCCGGAACTGCGCGACAAACCGGAGTTCCGCGAGATGATTGAGCAGGAGTTCGACACACGCTACAATCTGTCGCACCCTAATATCATAATGGTCAACGACTTCGAGGAGGTGCCGGGCATCGGCATGGCTATCATCACCGACGACGTCTACGGCTACTCGCTGCGCCGGCTCATCGACGAGAAGAGGCTGACACCGAAGATTGTGCACCGCCTGCAGACCCAGCTGCTCGACGCGATGCAGTATATTCAGGAGAACCATATAGTGCACGACACAATCACTCCCGACACGATAATCTTCACCGAATACAACGAAAACCTGAAGCTCATCAACGTCGGCTACGACCAGCAGTCGAAGCTCTCCAGACACGACACCGAGGCGGATATCCGCAGCTATGGCAAAGTGCTCAACGAAGTGCTCGACCATCTGCCCACCTCGCTGCCGCATCTGCGCCGCATAGCCCAGAAGTGCGAGACCAACGACAAGTCGCTGCAGACTATCTCCGACATCCAACTGGCCGTCGAGAAGCGCTCGTCTGCACAGATTTATTATCTGCTGATTGCATTTATAGCAATAATGGTGATTCTGCTCTTCTGGCTCAACCTCAGGAATTAGGAGTTAGGAATTAGGAGTTAGGAGTTAGGAATTGGGAATCGGGGAATTGTGAAGCCAACAACATATGCTTGAAATAAAGAAAATAGAGCCCACAAAGAAGAACTTGCGCAAGTTCACGCAATTCCAGATAGACCTGTACGACGGCAACCCGTGGTACGTACCGCCGTTGATAGTCGATGACGTGCACACGCTCGACCCCCGGTTCAATCCGGCATATGATTTCTGCGAGACAGCTCTGTTCATGGTCTACCGCGACGGCAGGCCGGTAGGCCGCATATGCGGCATTATCAACAACCAGCTCAACCGGTTGCATAACCAGAAGTGCGCGCGCTTCGGTTTCATTGACTTTGTCGATGACCACGAAGTGTCGGGCCTTCTGCTGAAGGCCGTTGAGCAGTGGGCCTCGAACAAGGGTATGAACAAGCTCATCGGGCCGCTCGGCTTCACCGACCTCGACTGCGAGGGAATGCTCGTGGAGGGCTTCGAGGAATTGAGCACCATGGCCACAATCTACAACTACCCGTACTATGCCGAGCACATGGCGCTGCATGGCTACCGCAAGGAGTCCGACTGGGTGGAATTCCTGCTCAAGGTACCCGAGAATGTGCCCGAGCGCTTTGCCCGCATGGCAAACATAGTCTCGTCGAAATTCGGCGTCAGGGTGCTGAAATATTCCAACCGCAAGCGGCTGAAAAACGAATACGGTCACGCCCTGTTTCACCTGATCAATGATGCGTACAAGAATCTATATCAGTACGCACCGCTGTCAGAACGTCAGATAGAGCACTATATCGACCAGTATCTCGGCTTGCTCAACCTCGACCTGATCACGCTGATTGTCGATGCCAACTCCAAACTGATTGGTGTCGGAATCGCCATGCCGTCGATGAGCCGCGCTCTCCAGAAGTCGAAAGGCCGGTTCCTTCCATTCGGCTGGTACCATCTGCTCAAAGGACTCAAAGGCCGCAACGACCGTGTTGACCTGATGCTGGTGGCTGTGCATCCCGACTACCAGAACAAGGGCATCAACGCGTTGCTCTTCAACGACCTGATTCCCTACTTCTCGGCCAACGGCTACAAGTATGCCGAGTCAAACCCTGAGATGGAGACCAATTCAAAAGTGCAGAGCCAGTGGGAACTGTTCAACCCGCGCCGGCACAAGCGCCGCAGAAGTTTCTCAAAGAAAATATAGACCCGATGTCCGCCACCCAATCACCCAAAGGCAGCTCAGCCGACAGCCTGACGGGCGCCGAGCTTGTAAACCCTTACGACAACAACCGCCAGAAGTCAGAGCAGGTCGAGGAGATGTTCGATTCGATAGCTCCGGCCTACGACTTCATGAACACCGCGATGACATTCGGTCTGCACCGCTACTGGCGCAACCGTGCGCTGAGCGCGGCCACGCGCAAGCTGAGGAGTGGCAGCCCGCTGTCGGTTATCGACATAGCCACCGGCACCGGCGATGTGGCCTTCAATCTGCACCGGCGCTTCACCGCCGCCACCATCAAGGGTGTGGACCTGTCGGAGGGTATGCTCGAGGTGGCGCGCAAAAAGCTCGCCACAATGTCTGACGACGCACAGCGCTCCATCTCGTTCGAGCGCGGAGACTCGCTCGACCTGAAGTTTGCCGACTCGGCTTTCGACCTTGTCACCGTGGCCTACGGCGTGCGCAACTTTCAGTATCTTGACCGAGGTCTGGCCGAGATGGCCCGCGTGCTCAAGCCCGGCGGCGTGCTCTGCATTATCGAACTCTCAGAGCCGGTGGGCACGGTCACCAAGCCACTCTACAAGCTCTATTCGCAGCGCATCATACCGGCAATCGGGCGCATGGTGTCGGGCGATTCGCGCGCCTATTCATACCTGCCGGAGAGTATTGCCGCGGCGCCGCAGCGCGACCGCATGGCTGCAATGATTCGCCGGGCCGGATTCGCCGACTGCCGGTGGAAATCGCTGACGTTCGGCGCCGTAACTTATTATATCGCCACTAAGTAAGTGGTCATATTAAAACTTAAATGAACCGCAAGGACTTTGAAATAATGGCTCCTGTAGGGAGCCGCGAATCACTGGCGGCGGCTGTAAATGCCGGCGCCGACGCCGTGTACTTCGGCATCGAGGGACTGAACATGCGCTCGCGTTCGAGCGCCAACTTCACCGCCGACGACATGGCCGAAATCGCCGCCTTCTGCTCGGAGCGCGGCGTGAAGACCTATCTGACAGTCAACACTGTAATTTACGACTCCGACATGGAGTTGATGCGCACCATCATCAACCGCGCCAAACAGGCCGGCATCTCGGCGATTATCGCCTCGGATATGGCGGCTATTCTCTACGCGCGCAGCATCGGTCAGGAGGTGCATATCTCCACGCAGGTCAACATCACCAACTTCGAAGCGGTGAAGTTCTACTCGCAGTGGGCTGACGTCATGGTGCTGGCGCGCGAGCTTAACATGGAGCAGGTCGGAGAGATTCACCGTCAGATTCTCGAGTCAGGCATTACCGGCCCGGCAGGCCGCTCTATCCGCCTGGAGATGTTCTGCCACGGTGCGCTCTGCATGGCAGTCAGCGGCAAGTGCTATCTGAGCCTGCACGAGATGAACTCGTCGGCCAACCGTGGTGCCTGCAACCAGATTTGTCGCCGCTCATACACGGTGACAGACCGTGAGACAGGTGAGCAGCTCGACATCGAGAATAAGTATATCATGTCGCCCAAGGATCTGAAGACCATTCACTTTCTCAACAAGATGGTCGATGCCGGTGTGCGTGTGTTCAAAATCGAGGGTCGCGCACGCGGCCCTGAATATGTGGCCGAGACTGTAGCGTGCTACTCGGAAGCGTTGACAGCTATTGCCGAGGGGCGGTTTGCCGACGAGATGGTCGCTGCGTGGGACGCGCGCTTAGAGCGTGTGTTCAACCGCGGCTTCTGGAATGGCTACTATATGGGTCAGCGGCTCGGCGAATGGAGTTCTAAATATGGTTCATCGGCCACCCGCGTGAAGCGCTACGCCGCCAAGACAATCCGATACTTCTCCAAGATTGGTGTCGGAGAATTTCTCCTGGAGGGTGGTGAACTGAAAATCGGCGACGAAGTGGTAATCACCGGGCCGACTACAGGTGCCATTATAATGAAGGTCGAGGAACTGAGATTCGACCTCAAGCCTGTCGACAAGGTGACCAAGGGACAGCTCTTCTCCATGCCGGTGCCCGAGAAGGTGCGCCCGTCTGACAAGCTGTACAGATGGGAGGAGACAAATCTGGGTTAGTGCTCACTCAGTTCGCACCACAACCCCGAAGGGCTCGCCGCTTATAAACGACAAATCGCGGCAATCAAGAATAGAGGTAGCAATCAAAAATAGAGATATGCAGGTAGTATATTTACATGGGATGTCATCGTCAGGGCAATCGACCACGGCGCAGCGGCTGCGCCGCACGCTGTCGAAGTTTGAGGTGATATCGCCCGACATTCCGGTGCAGCCGGAGGTTGCCATCACCGAACTGAAGCGCCTGGCGACGATGCTAAAGCCTGACGCCATTATCGTTGGCACGTCGATGGGCGGCATGTTCGCCCAGTTATTCCGCGGCTTCCGCCGCATTCTGATTAATCCGTCGTTCCACACGTCGGTGCATCTGCGCGAGAAGATAGGGCAGCGTCTCCCCTTCCACAATCCGCGCAAAGATGGTCTTAAAGACTTCGAGGTGACTGAGAAGTTGGTGAAGAAATATGAGAAACTTGAGGGTCAGCAGTTCGACCCGAAGTTTGGAATCAAGGGGAAGAATGCCGATGCCAAAGATCAGGTCTACGCGTACTTCGGCGAGCACGATGATGTGGTAAACTGCCGCGAGGAGTATCTGAGCCACTACGGCCAGGCTGAGATGTTCGACGGCGGCCATCGGCTGGACCCGAACACTACCATCACACTAATCGTACCCCGAATCCTGCAACTCGCCGGCAAATAGTCTGCCACCACAAACACAACGATAATAACTTTCTTGTAGCATCGCGGCTCAACCGCGATGTACCCGCACACGCATAATTAAATCGAGATTATCATTAATAACGAGATTATAAGTAAGTGTGAGATTTTTATTTTAAATCGGGAATATGCGGGATAGTCTATATTTTAGTCGGAATAAGGGCCATTGCTCCTTTGTTCCATGTGGCTATTAAATCGCACGTCTGGATCAGATAAGACAGAATATGGCATACGAACTTTTGATTATGAGAAAATTGTGATTCCATCGCGTTCGATTTGTTTTAAAAAAAAGGTGTTGTTGTTGGAGTGTTTTCTTATTACATCAACGGCTACACCAAGCAAATCCTCCAGAAATTGTTGCAACGCAATAATTCCGAATATCTTCGGAGGCATTTCTACAAAGACATCTACGTCGCTATCCGGGCGATTGTCTCCGCGTGCCACCGACCCGAATAAACGCATTTATTCCACTCCAAATTCCTTTTGGATATAGGGAGCCGCTTCAGTAAGCTTTCGTATGCATTCGTTTCGTGTACACATGATTCCAAATCTAAATTGCAAATATAATGAAAATTTATATTTCTGCAAACAAATCGGCAAACTGAATTTTTTAAATATCAAAAAACTAATGTTTTGTATTTACACAAATATATATTACATTTGCCAATAAATACAATCATACGACAATTTAATCCATAATTCAGCAACTGAATCATGGATTAAAGTTTTGTTTGAAGTCCATTGTCATGATTTGTGCCGTACTTTCCGCATCTATGGAACTATTGGGAACTAAGGCCATATCTCTCCCTTGGCTATACATTCCAGTTGAGAGCACCCAACACAAAAATTATACCCCGGAGATGATCGGAATCATCTCCGGGGTATAATTTTTGTGTTGGGTGCGAAACCGGGTGCTGAATCGTTATGATTAGCGGGTGGCGATGACCTCGATTTCGACGAGGGCGCCCATGGGGAGAGCCTTGACAGCAAAAGCCGAACGTGCGGGGAATGGCTGCGAGAATGTCTCGCCGTAAACCTCGTTCATGTCGGCGAAGAGGCTCATGTCGGCCAACAGGACTGTGGTTTTCACCACGTTGTTGATGTCGAGACCCTGTTCGGCGAGGATTGCGCGCACATTGGCGAGACTCTGAGCGGTCTGAGCCTTAATGCCTTCGGGCATTGTGCCGGTTGCCGGGTCGATGGGGAGCTGACCCGAGCAGAAGATTAAAGACTCGGTGATGATTGCCTGCGAGTAGGGTCCGATAGCGGCCGGCGCATTGCTTGTTGCGATTTTTTCTTTCATAATTTTATCAATTATATATGTTTGTTGATTTTTATAAATCTGATTTATTGCATCGGTAAGCTTTTATCACGTATTGGGTAATTTGGCTATTTTGAAGAAATATATGGCGAGGATTGTGGCGACGAGCAGCGCTACGTCGAAGCTGTAGTAGACTCCGACGCTTTGCCAGTCGAAACCGACGGCGAATAGCAGCAGCGAGGGAATGCCGACAGCTATGTAGCTTATGAGCGAGATCCAAAGCAGTGGCTTTACCAGCGATGTTCCCCTGATTGCATTAATAAATGTTATCTGAGCTGCATCGAAATATTGGTACAGCACCAACGGCACAATAAATGTCAAGCCAGCAGCCACGACTCCGGCATCGCCGGTAAAGAATCCGAGCAGCTGACTGTCGAAAATCCAGAATAGAGCCGAGGCGATGGTTGCGAGCACCATGTTGAGATGTAATCCGGCGCGCGATACGCGTCCAATGCCGGACTCGTTGCGCAGTCCGGTGTAGTTGGCTACGCGCACTGAGACAGCAACTCCGAAGCTCATATAGGTCATGAAGCCGAGCTGGCCGATTGTGTTGACAATCTGGTAGGCGGCAAGCTGTATCTTACCGAACCAGCCGCAGGCCACAGCGCCAAACGACCAGAGCGAGCATTCAACCCCCGATTGAATCATAACCGGATAGGATGTCACCCAGACCTTGCGTCGCTCCGCGCCGAGCGCACGCGCATGAAGCAGGTTGCCGCGCAATGGCTCATACTTTTTGTTGCAGAGAAACGCTATCAGAATCACAATCACTCCCGACATACGCGACATCAACGTGGCGATACCTGCACCTGCAAGGCCCAAGCGCGGGCAACCCCAGTGTCCGAAGATGAGTGCATAATTGCCCACGATATTGGCCACAATGGCCGCGATGATACACCACATCGGCGTGCGCGTGTCGGTCAGTCCGTTGCTGGTCTGCGCGAACGAGTTGAACAAGGCCATGGGCAGCAGCGTGCCTAACATAAGCAGGTAGTACTCGCGGATGTAGGGCATTAGATCCTCCGGCTGCCCGAAGATGTCGAGACGGAAATAGAGAGCAGCCATGACAGCGGTAAAGATGAGCGCTACTATCGAATTAATCTGCAGGCCGGCACGTGTTATGCGACCTGCCTCGCCGAGCTGTCGGCGGGTAAAAAGTGCGCCTACGAGCGGCGTTATGCCGTTTGAAAGACCAGAAAGCATGACGAGCGGAATCAGAAACACACTGTTGACAAATGCCGACGACGCAAGCGCCTCCACGCTGTAGGCTCCCACCATCAGCGTGTCGGAGAAGCCCATGGCTATCACACCGAGCTGCGTGAGCAGCACAGGGAACCCCAACTTCACGAGAGCGACATATTCATCGCGGTACGTTCTCCAAAATCCAACAGCTTTCACTTCAATTATTTATTCGTCTGATTTGACAATTATCTCACGGCATCGCACGGCGATTATGCCTTAAAATAGATTTGGGTCAGTTTGGGAATAAACGACTTCCAGGAGAGATTGGCGGTGTAGGCATCGAGAGCCGCACTGCCGATTTTTTTACGCAGTTCGGCATCGCCGGCGAGCTTCAGCATTGCCTTTGCCAGTGCGTGGGCATCGGCAGGTGGCACAAAGATGGCGGTTTGACCGTCGGTCAGATACTCGGTCTGCGCGCCGTTGGGCGAGCAGATTTGCGGTCGGCCTGCAGCCATAACGGCCACGTTGACGAGGCCGAAGCCTTCGCGCTCGACCGATGGCAGCACGGCGAAGTGCGACTGCGTTATCAGGTCGAGAGGTACGTCTGCAACCCGTTTCCAGTCAATCATTTCCATAACGCCACGGTTCATGGCGCGCCGGCGCAGCCGGTCGAAGTAGTCGGGGTTGCCGTTGCCGGCGATACGCAGCCTGAGTTTAGCTCGGCGGAGTGCGGGCAACGCGTCGATAAGAGTCTCAATACCTTTTCCGGCCACCACCGGGCCGGCATAGATGGCAAAGAGCGGTCCACGCTCCGGTTCGGGCACCGACTCGGCATAAGGTTCATTGAGGCTGTTGTGCAGTATGTGCACTGTGTGCTCGCCCATGGGCAGCTTGGCAGGCCATGAGGAGCGGAAGCGGTCGAAAGCTGCACGCGACACAAAAATATGGGCGTTGACCTTGTCGTAAATTCGGCGGAACAGCCAGGAGTTGCGGCCCGGACGGACCACATGGCGCGTGGAGATGACACGGATGTCGGGGCGCTTGGCGAGACGTTTGGCAAGAAAAGCCGTGAAGGCATCGCGATATCGGTGCACATGCACAAACGAGTTATCGACCGGGAGTCCCTTGAAGAGTTTGGCCAGAATTATGGCCGACGCCGGGTCGAAGAATCCCCGCAGCGGCGAATGCACTAACGGTATGCCGGCGTCGCGGAAGTGGTTGTCGATAACCTTGGCGTCGCGGGTCACCGCGGCGACACGCCAACCCTGCGAATGATAATAATTGCAGATATCGAATGCGTAGCGCTGTGCACCTCCCCACTTGTTGGATGAGATCAGATGTATCAGCACCGGCTTCTGCTCCATGGCCACACCTTATCAGTTAGTGCTCGAAAGCATTACACGTATATCTATGCTGGGCATCGACAGATAAGATGCTATGAGTTTATCGACAAGTTTCCCTTCGTAGGTCACTATGCCGGCCTGGACGCCCGGTGTTGTGACCATCATGCCGCGGAATCCGTCTTTGATCGACATTTCGTTGAAAAAGTTGACCAGCGGGTTCGATAGGGCCATGGCCACGGTGCGGGGCACCGACAGCGAGGGGTGCGACTCGTTGAGGTCGATTACGTAGACGGTGTCCTTGAGCGATGATGAGAGCGACTTGGGGAATTCGAACTCGCGCGTGGTGTTGCCGGTGATGATTACGTCGGCGGTTTTCACGCGGTTGGTGAGCACTCGTGGGTGTATTGCCACGAGTTCGATGACAGGATTGCAGGCGGGACGCGCGAGCTGCAGAGCGGACACATCGTTGTCCATCAGCACGACGTGTGCTCCGGTGCCGGCAGCGGCGTTGGCGGCGGCTATGCACTCGGTGCCGCAACCGATTATGAGCACCTCGCATGGGTTGAGTCCGGCCACACCGGCGAGCAGCACGCCTTTGCCGCCGCCGAGGTACGACAGTGATTCCTGAGCGTACATGATGGCGGCGCGGCCATCAATGTCGTCTACAATGTCGGCGAAGATGGTGACATCGTGGTGCGAATACATGTTGTCGAGGCAGCCGCATGTGATTTTCTTTTCGAGCAACGCCTTGACGACGGTGGTTTCAAACAACGCCTCGCCCATCATGCAGAGCAGCGTGGCGCCGGGCGTCATCTTTTTGACATCTTTGGCACGGAGCGGCTGATATGAGAGCACCAGCGGACATTTGAGAGCCTTGTCGCGCGTCACGATTTTCACGCCATATTCAGCATAAGTTTCGTCGGAGAAGCTGACATCAACGCCGGCGCCGGCCTCCATCAACACTTTTATGCCTGCCGATGTCAGCAGACCGCACGACTCGGGGGTAAGAAGAAATCTGGTTTCGTCGGTATCGGCATAGTTGCCCAATAGTCCGATTTGAATTCCACCCGAGGTCTTTTCGGCCACCTCCACCTCCGGTTTCGGCTCCAGTATAGTGCTTTTC
>N._albigula_661_foregut__coassemble_19_pt1 | contig 23698 bp, 20 predicted proteins | sample N__albigula_661_foregut__metabat2_high_PE_002 | metagenome-assembled genome bin N
GAACTGAGAGTGGGTTAGACCTTGCGAATCTATGAACCCTTTTAGACGAATTGCAACATTTTGGTCTTTCATAACGAAAATTTCACATTTGAAATGACGATGCAAATGTAACATTTATTTTGTAAATTTCCAATTGCAATTAACAAAATCATCAATTTATAATTGAAAAATGCCGGAGACTTGGCAAGATCCGACATCCGAAATAAGGCTTGATTGTACCTTAAATACCCTACAATATACTTTAATAATATGCGGCACACTGCTGATATATTACATATTATAGCACCGTTAATGCATTCGACAGGTTATCTGGTTTCATTTCGACACTTTTTATTAATGTACTTTAGATATTATTTCTATTTGCTTAATTATATGTGTGTTGTGAAATGTACTAATAAATGTTAATTTAGATTTGAAACACAACAAGTGTTTTGCAAATGCAATTGTAAATAACATAATGGTGCAAATGCAAACCCGTAAATATGCATCAGAATTAACAATTGTGTCGTGTTGCAATTCCATCATTCATATATTTGTAAACTATCGTTGCGATTTGCACATTTGCATTTATGAATCGTAGTTTCGGACCGATGGTAATGCTTTTGAGGTTTTAGTTTTGATTCCAATTTGACCAATTTGAATAATTTCACTTATTTGTAAAATTCCAGCTTCGGACCTCTTCGAGTCTCCCCCATCTCAAACTTGCAAATTTGTATCAATCTTTTCTGCGAGGATATAAAATATGCGTATAGTTAGACGGCCTGAGAATCTCGAGCGATTCTCAGGCCGTTAGAATAGACAAATATGCGAGTTATTTCGCTATAAATATCGCAATTATAAACGCCGCAACACTTGACGTTTTTGCGGCAAAATAGATAAAAACAGCGATTTTTGGCGTTTGGGATAGCTTTTTTTGCTGTTTTCCTATGCTGTTTTCCTACATGTAGAATCGCGGCACTGCCGCGATGTCGAAGGCGATGGTATTGTTTTCATAAAATACCACTTATGCTTCTACATCGCGGCAGTGCCGCGATTCTACAATCTGCCTGATACCTCTTTCCGTAATCAGTCCGCGTCGCGATAAGAATTAGTGACGGAGGCGACGGGAGAAGCGACGGAGACACCCGGTGAGATCAATCTCAATCGAGAAGCAGCGAGATGGCACCATTGATTGAAGGGATGCCGAACGCCTCGGTGATTAGATTGTCGGTGTCGCGGCGACGGAACAGAATCTCCCCTATGTCACGTTTGGTCATGACATGCGTAGTCTGCGATGGGGATGCCGGATCGATTGGAATTTTCTTAACCGAGAGTTTTCCGTCGGCAACATTAATTTGCTCTACAGTGTATACATCGTCTGCTTTCGCGAGAATCGAATATTTTAGTTCACGCCTGGAGTTGGCTTGAAATTTTAAAATCTCAGAAAGATTCAAAATTCGCACCATTCCATAGACTCTGGCATGTGCAGCCAACGAGTATACGCGTTCGGTGATGGAAATCGAACCGACCTGACGCGCGTCCTTCATAAACGATCCATAGGTGCGCATCCAGAGCGCAGCGCGATTCATCTCGATCGACGGGATGTAATGTTGAATAGCCAGGTCCGGATTTGCCGTCTTCACTGCGCCGAGCAATTTATATTTGCTGGCCAGGTCCGAAGCGAACATCTTGTGGATATTGACAGCTGAGTCGCAGATTGTAGTGAATGCAACCGCCGTAATTTTGCCCGACGAGTTTTCGACATAATAAATTTTTCCGCCCGAAATGGTATTCTCGTCTATGATAATCCATATATCTCGGTCGGCATGAAGAATCTGAAGATCCTCCTGACCATCTTCAAGTTCACGGATAAGAGTACGGATGCCGTCGCGAACGAGATTGGAATTTGCATCTGACGGATTATAAACGCCCGTTTTAAGCGATTGGAAGAGTCGGCGTTTCAAGTCTGCCACCTTCTCTTTCTGCTCGGCAAGTATAGACTCATATTCGCGATCGAAGTCGTGCAAAGATGTATAATTATCGATTACACGATAGAATCCGTTGACATAATCTCTGTCCTTATAATACTTTCTCAAACCCGGGTCGCCGGGTATAAGAAACGTAAAAGCGAAGCCTGAGTTGCGGGCTTTTTCATTGATGCGGGCGAGCAACCGGGTCATGATTCCGCGCGAGCGAAACTGTGGTTTTGTAGCAAGTCCGCACAAATACAATGCCCTGATGCGCTGCCCGGCGTTGCCAAATTCGTAGGGCACACCAAGCAAACCGGCCACAATATCACCTCCCACTTCCTCATATTCGCAAAACTCAGGGTTATAATTCTTATTAAAAATCAGTGACACATATTGGTCAGAATCACCGAAAGTGTCCTTCCAGAGTTTGGCGAGTTTTTTCTTTATTTCAGAATCATTCATAACTTCGAAATCATATTGCTTACCACTACCGGTCCGATAAAATCATCATACCGGTCCGATAAAATCGTAGCAGAAGTATTTGCAAATATAATAAAAAAATCTGATAACATTGAACCGGAAGTTGCTGCAAGTCGTTTTATATTCGGAAACCGGACTGTAAACTATACTATATCTTATGCGCCCGTTCCATATGTGCTGAATAGGTAATAGGTTGATTTTTGAAATTAATCCATACCGGCGAAATAATGTTGGGCTAAAAATTTGCGGCGTAGCTGACTCGCAAAAGATTGGTCCGGCATAATAAAAAAATGAAAACGAAATGAAAATTATTTCAGCTTTAGCCACAGGAATTATTGCCATCGGCAGCTTGTTCGGCATTCAAAACTACTCGCTGCTTGCAGCCTCTTCAGGCACAAATACAGTTCAGGAAGAGCAGTCAGATTTCGAAAAAGCGGTCGGTATAATCAAAAAATATGAGACCATTCACAAGCCTAAACACTGGCCATTTGTAGGCTATGGGCACAAGGTGCTGAAGGGTGAGAAATTCGACAGAAAAAAGACATTAAGCGAAAAAGAAGCCGACGCACTTTTGCGTAAAGACCTGCTGAAAAACTGCGCATATTTCCGCCAATTCGGTAAGGATTCTCTGCTTCTTGGCGTTCTGTCGTACAATATCGGTAACGGTGCCACCATGCGGTCGTCATTGATTAAGAAGCTCAAGGCCGGCAACCGCAACATCCGCGACATATACCTCTCTTTCTGCCGATACCGTGGCAAGGTTCACTCCGGCATCAAGTCACGCCGAATTGAAGAATTCGAAACATTATACATCAAAGACGAGAAGTCCGCGCGGAAAAACCGAAATCTCTCCATACGCGAAACACCGACTGTCGACGTTGTATACTATACCGAAATGATAGCAGAAACCGGCACTTCTACCGCTACTGCAAGGTACTATCATAATATAAGAAATACGATACAATTAATTAATAAAAAACGTCATGCTTAAGAAGGTTCCATCAATACTTTTATGGCTGACACTGCCGCTGCTGACCGCCGGCTGCCAAGGCAATTCGAACGCATCGACCGACGAGGAGTCCGCGGTGAAAGCCATCGTGATGAGCGACTCGGTGCCTGAGAGCGTCAAGAAATTTGTCACGGCTGTGGCCGACAACGACAAAGACGCATTCGCCGAAATGGTGAGCTATCCATTGCAGCGGCCATACCCACTGCGCGACATATCAGACGCGCATGAGATGCGCAAGCACTTCAACGATATTATCGATGATTCGATACGCAACCTGGTGACACACGCCGGTCCGGAGCGTTGGAAGCAGTACGGATGGCGTGGTTGGAGCCTCGACGACGGCAAGTATATATGGGTCGACGAAAATGTCTATGACCTTCAGTACGTGTCACAAAAGGAGAGAGCTCTCATAGATAGTCTGACCAACGAAGAGATCAACACCATCGAACCCTCAATCCGCGACGGTTGGAAGCCGGTGATGTGCCTGCTTAATTCCAACAACGGCCGCATCTATCGCGTAGATGCACGCACACAATCGTCAGAATCTGATGCAAACCACTTCCGTCTGGTGGTATACAGCGGCGAGAGCGATCTGCGCGGACTGCCTGAAGAGCTGCTGAGCGGAACCCGAGAGCATGAAGGCAGCATGGGAAATGTGTTCTATAAATTCAATACCAAAGAGGGCAAAGAGGTGGTGATTGAACCTGATGCACCCGACACCGGATACCCTGTGCTGCTTGAGCCTAACGACTCCACGATCGAACTTGAAAGAGTATATTGGCATGAACTTGTAGGCAAGAAAGGGCCTCACAAGCAAAAATAGAGAAAAAACGCCGCTAAGGCGTTTTTTTTTATTAACTTTGCAAGTTGATACAGACACGCATGCAGGCGCTCTGCAAAGAGATGGCTGACATCAACGCGACACACAAGAATTCATGGAAAAAGAGATACTGGTCAAAGGCATTACACTACATTACGACGAGTCGGGTCCGGCGGGCAGCGACCCTGTCGTGCTGATGCATGGCTGGGGCTGCAACCACACCACAGTGCGCAGCATAGCCGCAATCCTGGAAACAAAATACCACGTCTACAATCTCGACCTGCCGGGGCACGGTGCAAGCGCCGAACCGCCCGAAGTGTGGGGCGTCGAGGAGTACACGGCAGCCGTCGAGGAGTTCTGCACGAAATCAGGCATCGAAAACCCGACTCTGATTGGCCATTCATTCGGCGGGCGCATCGGTCTGCTTATGGCCTCGCGCAACCCCATCAGCCGCATGGTGCTTGTAGATGGGGCCGGCATAAAGCCTCGACGTCCCCTTAAGTATTATATTAAGGTGTACTCGTTCAAGACAGCCAAGCACTTGCTTCCAATATTGCTCGGCAAAAAGCGGGCAATAAAAGTCATTGACAACTGGCGTGGCAAAGCCGGAAGTGCTGACTACAGAAATTCATCACCTATGATGCGCGCAGTGATGAGCCGTTGCGTCAACCAGGACCTGAAACATGTCATGCCCCGCATAAAGGCCTCTACCCTGCTGATCTGGGGCAAGAACGACACCGCAACTCCCCTCGCTGACGCCAAATACATGGAGAAGCACATTCCAGATGCCGGTCTTGTGGCGTTTGATGACTGCGGGCACTATTCATTCCTCGACAACCCGGGAGGATTCCGTGCCGTGCTCAGCAACTTCATGAAAATATAGAGTAAGTCAAGAATAATAATATAAATAAGAATAACTCACCATTCAAATCATGACATATTATCTAATAGCAGTCTTCGCAATCTGCTCCATCTATATGGTGCTGAATTTCAAGTACGACCTGCAGATGTTCCAACAGAACAGTTACCGCATTGACCGCTACTGGCGGTGGCTCAAGCCCCACATCGGCGACGCATGGCGTCTTGTGGACCTGGCATGCCTTATGCTGCTGTTCGCACCGGCGCTGCTCGACATCAGGTTTGCACTGTTTGTCATCGCTCTGGTATGTCTGAGCAAGATCTTCATCATTCTGCGTCGCAAATATAAGAAGCCTCTCGTATTTACCAAACGCGTTTGGAGGCTTTACATTCTGACCGGCGCACTTGGCGTTGGCTCAGCCACGGCGGCTGCAATCTGCCTGTGGGGCAAGAGCGTCGGCATCTACAGCGGTGCCGGACTCACAGCAGGAGTCATCATGCTGCTCAGCATATTTTCTTGGGCAGTGATGACAGTTGCCGCAACTATCCTCATACCGGTTGAAAAAGCTATACAACAACGATATATCAACGATGCCAAGCGAATCTTGCGCTCCATGCCCGACCTGCGTGTGGTGGGCATAACAGGCAGCTACGGCAAGACCAGCACCAAACACTATCTGACACGCATTCTCAGCGAAGAGTTCGACGTATTGATGACACCCGGTTCGTTCAACACGCCGATGGGTGTGGTCCGCACAATCCGCGAATATCTGAAACCCTACAACCAGATATTCGTGTGCGAGATGGGTGCCAAGCAACCGGGCGACATCAAGGAGATATGCGATATCGTGCATCCGGAGATGGGTGTGATTACCGCCGTCGGACCGATGCACCTCGAGTCTTTCAAGACAATCGACAATGTATGCCGCACCAAATTCGAACTTGCTGATGCCCTGCCGTCTGACGGCGTGGCTGTGGTAAACAATGACTTCGAGCCCTGTGCCGCCCGTCATGTCGACAATGTGAGATGCCTGCGTTACGGCGTGACAAATCACGACGGCTGCGACTATGTAGCCGACAACGTGCGCTATACGTCAGAAGGAACATCGTTTACAGTGACGGGACCCGACGATCTTTCTCTCGACCTTGAGACCCGCCTGTTGGGCGAATGTAACGTGTCAGATCTGCTCGCTGCCGTTGTCATAGCACTTCAGCTCGGAATGTCGCCTCAGAAAATACGCTACGCAGTGGCCTCAATCGGACAGGTGGAACACCGCCTGAGCATCAAACAGACTCCGGGCGGAGTGACAATCATCGATGATGCGTTCAACTCCAACCCCGCCGGATCAAAGATGGCAGTCGATGTTCTCGCCCACTTCACCGACGGAAAACGTATCATCGTGACGCCGGGCATGATTGAGCTCGGATCGCAGCAGTATGAACTGAACCAGGCATTCGGTCGCCACATCGGCACAAATCTCGATGTAGCAATCGTGGTTGGCGAATATAACCGCGACTCGATTGTCGAGGGTATAAAAGAGACAGCTTTCGATCAGAAAAACCTGATACTGGCCGACAGCTTCAACGACGCCCAGAAGGAGCTCGGCAAAATACTCGCCGCAGGCGACACGGTGCTCTACGAAAACGACCTGCCGGACACTTTCAAATAAAGGCGTCGCAGAGCAGGAATAACGGCCTTTCTGCGAAAGGTTCACGAAGCCAAGAAAGCATAACAAAGAAATCGCGAAAAAGTTTTTAATTTTTTCGCGATTTTTTTGTGTATTAATAAAATTTAGATTAACTTTGCAGAGCAAGGATAAGAAATCTGATTGATTTTGAATTCACAAGGGGCATTAGCTCATCTGGCTAGAGCGTATGACTGGCAGTCATAAGGTGACGAGTTCGAGTCTCGTATGCTCCACTCAACGAACAATAACAACATCAGAAACAATTTACATTCGGAACCGGTCTGACGAAGATAGGTTCCGAATGCAGTTTTTTTATAACCAGGCAATTATGTCAGCTTCTACGAGAACAAGAGTGCACAAAACGTGTGTCATATATGATACAGACAATCTATCATATTTTGACTTATTGTGATGTTGTCTCTGACTTTAATAAGCTTTATTCCCCTTGTTATACCCATTGTTGTACCATTTGTTGTAGCATTTGTTGTACCCTGAATGACGAAAAACAAGGGACGACAGACAGGCGGCTGACGACATCCCCCCCTACCAAAAAAAAACAATACAGAGGCTTCCATGCAGGCAGCCTCCGTATTTACCGTATTATTAACTTATTTTTTCTTTTTAAGCGATGGAATGCGACCGTTTTCGGCTTGCCAGTTTTCGATGTAAGCAGCGAGAGCCTCGGCCAGGATGGTCTTTAGCATTTTACCTTCCATCAGCGAGATATATTTGATCTGACGCTGCTGTTCAGGATTCATTACAAAAGTTGCGCGAATATCTTCGGGCTGTTCAGGCTGCGCCACTTTTTTGGGACGGCCCACACCGCGACGTTTTGTTTCGACGGCGACAGGTTCCTCTTCGGCTTTAACAGGAGCCGGTTCAATCTGAGGTTCCTGCGTCTGGGCCTTGGGCTCTTCGGCTACGGGTTGCAGCTCTACAGTTTCCGGTTCGGGTTCACCCATGATTCCATTCATGAGCGATGTTAAGCTTTTCTTTGCCATATTGCGTAAAGTATTAGGTCTGAGTTAAGTGCCCGCTCAGATTAAAAGCATACTATCCTGCGGGCATCTGGACAGTTGCTTTTTCGCCCGATTCTCAGTTACAGAGTGGTGACTATGCGCCTTCGAATCGGGCACAAAATCAACCATCCACATACTCACATTATAATATGTTTTTAATCTGAGCGGGCACTTATAAGTTATAAAGTAAAGTGACCGGGAGACCGGACGACCGGGTTATAAAGATTTTATTTCTCCTCGCGGGCTATTATTTCGTCGGCAAGGGCATTATAGTCTGATGCGCCGTTGCTCTTCGGATCGTATTCGAAGATAGATTGGCCACTGAGTGGAGTCTCCGCGAGGGCGATGTTTTCGCGGATGCGCGTGGAGAATGTCTTGTCGCCATATTTCGACTGAATCATGTCGAGCACTTCGCGGTTGAGCCGGCGGTTGTTATATCTGGTCAGGAATACGCCGCCAAGTTCAAGGTTGGGGTTTACGCGTTTGCGCACTTCGCGCACCACATCGTCGAGCATCTTGAGACCCTTGAGCGGCAGGGCTTCTGCTGTCAGGGGAATGTACAGGCGGCTTGAGGCCACGAGTGCGTTGGTGGTAACGATGCCGAGCGATGGCGGGCAGTCGATCAGAATGTAATCGTATCGGTCAGCCACATCTTCAAGATGCGTCTTGAGGATACCCTCGCGCGCAATCTTGGTGGCCATATCGATTTCGGCACGGGCCAGCTCGAGCGACGCCGGAACGATGTCAAGATTTTCAGACACATTGACAATCGGCAGAGATTCATCATTTACCAACGAGTCGTACACACTCTTCTCCGGATCTTCATTGTGCGTCACCGAAAAAGTAAGGTTCTGCTGCGCGTCGAGGTCAATCAGAAGAACACGGCGACCTTTGAGCGCCAGAGCGGCACCGATAGATGCTGTTGATGTTGTCTTGCCAACTCCCCCTTTATGGTTGGCTATTGTGATGATTTTTGTCTTCATTATCAAAAAGAAATTCAGATATTATTTGATTACAAAATTACAAATAATATCTGAATAAAACAATAAAAATGACTAAAAATTCCAGTAAAAATAACAATACATTTCAATACACAACAAGGCCACGAATCACAAAAGAAACCAGGCGCCCCCCCAAGGAACGATTTTGTGATTCGCGGCCTGCTGTGATCAGACTTTTTAGTTGTCGGGATATTCAAACTCGGGTGTGCGCCTGTTGTCGAACACTTTGTGTCCGGCCACATATGTTGCGCGGTTCATATTGTCGAGAGCAAGGGTCTGGAGCACGAAGAGTTTTTCGAAGATATTTTCGGTAAATTGCATTCGCCATTGCACGAACGGATTCGGCGCGAGGTCAATCACAGCAATATCGGCTTCCATTCCGGGCTGTATCGATCCTATTTTATCTTCGAGATGGAGTGCTTCGGCGCCGCCGCGGGTTGCCAGATAGAAACTTCGCAGCGCGCTGAGCTGGCGCTGCTGCAACATGGCCACCTTATATGCTTCTCCGAGCTGACGCGGTATCGAAAAATTGGTTCCGCCGCCAATGTCGGTTCCCATTCCTACACGCACAGGACGGCGTGGGTCTTTGGCCTCCCAGTACTTAAATTCGCCGCTGCCTAAAAACAGATTGCTCGACGGGCAGTGGGCCACACCGCACCGGCAGTCGGCAAGTGTCTGCCATTCCTCTTCCTTAACAAGGCAACAATGGGCCATCACCGACCTGCGGTCAACCAGTCCGAAGCGCTTGTAGACATCGGTATAGTTTGCAGCTTCAGGGAAGAGTTCTGCCACCCATTTCAGTTCGCCCGGCGCCTCGTCGAGATGAGTGTGCATGTAGACTCCCCGGTCGAGATAGCGGCGATAGAGATCTCCGGCGAGACGCAACTGTTCAGGAGTACTTGTAGGAGCGAACCGCGGCACCACAGCATACAGTTGCCGACCACGGCCATGCCACTTCTTCAAGAGCGACTCCGAGAGCGCTACCGATTCAGCCGCCGACTCATCTCTCAGATTATCGGGCAGGTTGCGGTCCTGAAGCACCTTGCCACAAATCATGCGCGTATTATAACGCTCGCTTTCTTCAAAGAAAGCATCGACCGATGTTGCGAATGTCGTGGCAAAGACATTGGCGGTCGTGGTGCCTTGACGCAGAATCTGACGAAAGAAATATTTTGCCGTGTCATCGCAAAAGCCTTTATCCACAAACTTGGCTTCTGCCGGAAATGTGCATTCGTTGAGCCAGTGCAACAGCGTCTTGCCGTAAGAGCCCACCATCGGTGCCTGCACGTAGTGCACATGACAGTCTATAAATCCGGGCATGATGAGTGCGTTCTCGTACACATCGATATCCGACAAATCTCCATGGCGGGCGGCGACATCGGCATACGCGCCGACATCGACAATATGGCCATTCCCGACCACTACCAATCCATCGTCCCAGTAATCGTAACAATTGTTTTCGTCCGTCAGAAACGGATCAGCTTTATATGTAAGAATCTGTCCTCTTATTCCTTTGAGTTTAGTCATGACTATAAAATCTATGTATGAATTCAAATCATAAAAATAATGAGTCGTTTATTAATTGACTCATTAATTAGCGTTTCTATAATTTTAACAATTAACAACCGAGTTTTATTACAGACTGCTTCATAAAAAAACAAGAGGGCGCACCTCGATGCGCCCTCATTGTCGGTTAATACAGGAAGTTATTTAACGATTTTCTTAACGGACTTTCCGTTGGTAAACTTCACGATGTAACCCCCCGGAGTGAGTTCGGTGTCGGACACACGCACACCTTGGAGATTATAAACGCCTTCCACTTCAACCATTTCTGTTGTTATATTGTCAACACCGGAATTGGTGTTATCAGCCAACAGCTCTACATAAGTGTCGGGAGCCTTTGCATTCGACAGCTTAAGGTAAGCGCTATGTGACTTTTTGTCAGATGGAGCGAAATTAATTCTGACGGTGCCTCCTGTCGAGGGAAGATTTGTATGGCTTGACACAAAGCTCGACGCATTGGCACCGGTCATTTCTACCTTGATGTCATCTTCGAGGTTGAGACCGCTTACAGCCACATCAACAGCGTCTGAGATATTTCCATTCTTGTTAAAGTCGACTGATTTGATATCGGTGCGGATAAACGGAATATCACTACGTCCCCATGAGAAATCATCTACATAGTATATCGCCGGGAAGTTCTTACCACGCGGAGCGGAATAACTGAAGCCAATAAAGAAAGCATCGGCAAGGTCGAGACCTTCAAGGTCTATGATGTACTCTCTCCACTGACCGTTATTCTCGGCAGTTGCAGGAATATCGAGGCCATCGATTGGCTGGATATATACATTGTCGAGCACATCGGCTGCACTGCGTGCTGTTTTGAGGTCATCGTCTGCAGGTTCCATATAGTTGACAGAGAAGTAACCTGTACCGCCTTTTGCCATGTAGCTACCCATAACGCGGAATGTCAGTAGTTTTTCGGCTGCGTTCTTAAAGTCAAGTGCAGGAGAAAGGAGCAGCATTGTTGCGTCTTCGTCCTCGGAAAGCTGGTAATCGTATGCAGTCACCTTGGCGGACTTGTTGCCATCACTATGCCCGTATGCCCAGAATGCGCGGGTGCCTTCTACAGCGGCGTTAGTCCAGCCGTCGAGACTAAACGGTTTATTGGGCTCAACGCCCAAGTTCTCGAAATCTTCAACGACAAGACTCTTGGGATTGAGCGTCGAGAAGGAGTCGGCTGTGAGTTCGTCGCCTTCTGCATCACCGCCGGGAGTATCGCCACCTGTGGCAGTACCCGTAATTTGGAATGAGACGGGTTCTGCAAGATCGGTCGACAATTCTATAGTCTCGGTGAATTTTCCGGCCTTCTGCGGAGCAAAAGTAATCTTGATAGAATATGTGCCGTCAACTTTCATCAGTTGCGTTGACGAGAGCTGGAATTGTCCGGCGTGCGGCTGCACAATCTGCGCTTTGCCGTAGTCGAGGTTTCCTGTCACTGTGTATGTAAAAGTCTGCTCTTGTTTCGCTCCGACCTCGGCGGAGAAGGGTTGAAGAGCGTCGGTGTTGACCACAAGTGTCGGCATATTGTCGGGGTCATAAGCGCGGGCTGTGAGTTTGAGCGACTGCGACACACCCTCCTGATCGGAATAAACCACCAGATTGGCGGTATGCATTCCGACTTTGGTCGGAGTGTATTTGATGTTTACAGTCATTTCGCCGCTACCCACAGGAATCTCCTCCGCATCAATACTGAACATTGCCCGGTCTGTGCCATTAATATAAATCATAGTGGCAGTCGGCATATTCTTGTATACAATCTTTGCTTTTGCAAAATCTGTCGTCGTATTGATCTTCTGATATTCCGAACCATCCACAAGCATCTCGGGCGTAACCGATATTTCGGGAGCTCCAACGGGTGGCTGCTTCGCAGTGAGATCAGACAGACCCCGCATCGTCACTACAGGAGCTGTGGCGGATGTCAAGACACCGACAATCGATGTAGCTTCAGCCGGAATCTCGGTACCTATTATGTCCGTTCCGGCAAATACGCGGACGTTGCCCGAAGCGCCACCTGAAGTAATAGGAGTTGATCCGGTCGAAAACTTGCCACCGGCATTTGCGAATGTGACATCAGCAATCTTGACAAGACGGAAAATGTAATCTTCCGGATTGCGGTTAAGTTCCGACAGGCCAAGCTCAAGCGGCTCTACAGTATAATCGGGAGTAATGTCGAAGGGCACAGGATAAACAAGCATTGTCACTGCATCCCAAGCCTTTTCCATAACAAGACAATACATATTGGAGAATCTGTCACCAACCTTTACCGGACAGGCATCATGATAGGCATATGAGAATTTACCTCCGGCACCATATATATCTTGTGCATAGAATACCTGTTCTTGCTGATCGACATAAGTTACAGTTGCTTTGCCTTGGAAATGATATACATTTTGATCTCCTTCATTCAGATTCTGGAAGAAGTTCAGGCGAGCATAGGCAGTGACAGGAGTAACCTCGGCTGCCAGAGCCACATTCACTTCATCGGCACCCTCGGCGCTAAGTTTAAGATTCTGAGCAACTGCACCGGCGGTGGTAGCCTTATAGCTAATTGTAAGTTGATAGCCGTCGGCGGCTTCAGCAGCGGATATTGACGTAACACTCGGCGTAAAACCAGTAGGTGCGGTCACGGTGATATCACCTTCGAGACCCTCACTCTTGATGGTGATGGTCTTAGACACAGACTGCCACTGGAGAATATTTCCGAAGTCGAGACTTTCAGGAGCGGTGATTGTGCCGGTTGCCGGTGTCGGAGGTTCCGGATCGGGGTCCTCGCCACCTCCCTGATTTTCATCATCCCACAGGTCAGCGTAACTGTCAGCCAAACGTATGGCATCGATAATTACATCAGAACCGGCCTTTGCCGCCACAGTGCCTTGACGAAGTTCGATACCCTGAATCGGCATTTTACTCACACCGGCTGTCGGATCTGCCCCGGCCGAATGAGCCTGACCATTTGCAGGCTCCAGATTGCCTTTAACAGGATTTAACCAAAATGTACATTCGTCATTAGTTGTACCTTCTTTAAATTCAAACTTAATCACAACCAGATATGTTGTGTTTAAATCAAGATCATCGGTTTGAACCGCAGGATTTGCAGCATATTTCGACATGCCTAATTTGAATTTACCATCAGCATCTCCCGGGCAAGTGAAAATGCGGCCAAATTCATTGCCAGCCTTTCCATCCGCAAAACCTTCGGCAGAATTGGCATGAGCGGTTTTAAAGGTCAAGAAATAAACAGAACCATCGGTTGGCAATGACTGAACATTTACCAACGCAGACATGTAGAGTGCCCCTTCTGTAACAGCATTTTCTTTAGTAAAAAACTGTTTCTGAAGTCGTTCCTGTGTCGCTACGTTGTCTGTAGCCCCCTTCAATTTTACTGCTTTGCCAACTGACGCATCTTGATAACCGGGATATGTCAGAGCTTGATCAACAACCTGAACGGGATCATTCGAATTAGAATTGATACGCAGCCAGTCACCTTGCTTATACAAGCCTCCCGCGTTGTAATCGAAATTCTCAGTAGCCAAACGTTTGGCCACCGACTGCATGGGCGACAGAGCTAATGCTGCCGTCGCAAACAACATGACAGTTTTTCTAAAAAATTGTAAACGTTTATTCATAAAAAACAAGCTATTATTGTTGTGATAAACCACAAAATTAAACATTTTGTAGCAATTCGTCAACAACAATAGCTTGTTTTTATAAAAATTTATGATTTGCGGCCTAATTTGCGCTCTAAGCTTACACAGCCTGCTCGATGCTGTCGTAACCTACACCCATGTAGCAGGAAAAACCTGATGCTATTGCACCGATTCCACTCGGAAGCGATTCCTTTTTCGCCATGCTGCGAATTCCCACCGCGTCGATACAGTCATGATAGATTGAGCTGACGATATGAAGCAACTTTTTCTGCGTACGGGCATCGAGAGCGCGTTTTTCGGCAGGTAAAAGATTCATCTCCTCAAAGTAACGGAGCATGCACAACTGCGCTAAGCCAAGGGCCGATGTGGCCGCAATAGGGTCGATGTCTAAACTGATGGAACTTTTAGTGGTGTTGGTCATAGCAATATCTTTTATGATTTTAGTTAATCAATTTTATGATGTTTTAACAACGACGCTGAGCTTAAAAAGGTTCAATTAAGTGCGCAAAAAAAGAAGTGCCCCGGTCGGAGCACCCCCTGCTATATGTTAATGTTGAGGTTGATCGAAGGTATCAGTGTCATAAAGTTGCCGGGCGACCATCCCACCGATATTCTGGACTGTGCGCCATAACTGTTTGAGTACGGATAGAGGCAACGGGAGTAGTAAGAATTGCCGATGCGGTACTTCACCATAAAAGCGTCGGGTGCAATCTGCCAGAGTTCTATCAAGCGTCCGCCGCAGAGGGTGTTCATGATCATATGCGACAGAGTGTCATACAGAGGTATCGGAGCAACTCCGGGAGGCGGAGGCGGCGGGGGCATGTAGCCACGACGGTCGCGGGTGACCCTATAATCATAACGTTTATGAGCGGGAGGCGGTGGCGGTGTGGGACGCACAGTCGGTTTATGGTCCCGGCCGTAACCGGGACGCGGAGCCGAAGAGTTGCCGGGCCTGCCAATCATTCCACCCTGGGGTCTACCCTGACCCGGACGAGACATCGAGCCCCCTTGAGGTTTGTTCTGTCCCGGACGAGACATCGAGCCCCCTTGAGGTTTGTTCTGACCCGGACGAGACATCGTGGTGCGAGATTCCTGCCGGTGGCGACCGCCGCTTCTATCACGGGTGGTGCCCATGCCTACAAACGACACCGAACCTAACATGAGAGAGAGAACGAGAGCTTTGACTAATCCTTTCATAATGCTTTTCTTTTTGACGGTTCTACAATCATTTGTTTGCATATTTGACACACCAGAATGCAAAAGTTTACTTTGTCAGTCAAATTTAAAATTCATTAACAATCAAAAGCCGAAACTTGATGCTTCGTTGAGGTCGGTGTCTTTTAATGTTTTTTATAATACTGCAGCGTGTAAGATTCAGTTTTTATTATTAATTTTGCACACTTACTTATTAGGCATCCACTATGATTAAGAAATGGAATTATCAACCGCTGACCCTTCAGCAGAAGGAGGAAGCCGACCGCATGCTTGGCAGCTGCGCCGGGAGTCCGGTAGTAGCCGAGTTGCTGGTGCGCCGTGGAGTTTCTACGGCGTCGGGCGCTGACGCGTTCTTCACTCCGTCGCTCAAGGATCTGCACGATCCGTTTCTGATGCCTGATATGGACAAGGCAGTCGAGCGGCTCAACCGCGCCATGGGTGCCAAAGAGCGCATCATGGTCTACGGCGACTACGATGTCGACGGCACAACCGCAGTGGCTCTTGTCTACAAATACCTGCAGAACTACTATTCGAACATCGAGTACTATATACCCACGCGCGATGACGAAGGCTACGGCATCTCCGAGAAGAGCATAGACTACGCGGCGGAAAACGGCGTGAAGCTCATCATAGTGCTCGACTGCGGCATAAAGGCAATCGACGAAATAGCCTATGCACGAAGCAAAGGCATTGATTTCATAATCTGCGACCACCACATGCCCGACGAGGTTCTGCCCGAAGCGGTGGCCATCCTCAACCCGAAGATGCCCGGTTCCACCTACCCGTGCGAACACCTTAGCGGCTGCGGAGTCGGCTTCAAGTTCATGCAGGCTTTTGCCAAGAGCAACGGTCTGGAGAACCACAATGAACTCGAGTCGATGCTCGACCTCGTGGCCGTATCGATAGCCTCCGACCTGGTGCCCATTGTAGGAGAAAACCGAATCATGGCATACCACGGTCTGCGCCGCCTCAACATGAACCCCAACCTGGGTCTGCGAAGCATAATACGTCTCTGCAAACTCACCAACAAAGACATCACCATCAGCGAGGTCATATTCAAAATCGGACCGCGAATCAACGCCTCCGGCCGCATGCAGAGTGGCATGGAGACTGTGGACCTGCTGGTGAGCCGTGACCTGCACGAGGCGTTTGAGAAAGGGAAAGATATTGACCAGTACAACCGCGAACGCAAGGAAATCGACAAGAAGATTACCGAAGAAGCCAACGCGCTTATTGAAAAGAACGTCGGCATTGTCAAAGACAAGCGTTCGATTGTGATATACAACCGCGACTGGCACAAGGGCGTGATTGGCATCGTGGCATCGCGTCTGACCGAACTGCACTACAAACCATCGGTGGTGTTGTCGCAGGCCAATGGTCTGGCCACCGGCTCTGCCCGCTCGGTGCAGGGTTTCGACATATATTCTGCGGTCAACGCGTCGCGCGACCTGCTCGAAAATTTCGGAGGCCACCCCTACGCCGTCGGATTGTCGATGCGTGAGGAAAACATACCCGAATTCCGCCGCCGATTCGAAGAGTACGTCGCATCGCATATTCTGCCCAATCAGCTCGAGCCGCACCTCGACATTGACGCCGAGATTGAATTCGCCGACATCACGACAGAACTCGTGCAGATGCTCAAAAAATTCAATCCCTTCGGTCCCAACAACCAGAAGCCTGTTTTTATCAGCCGCAACGTGTTCGACTTCGGCACCAGCAAACTGGTAGGCCGCAATTTAGAGCATATCAAACTCGAGCTCGAAGACGACAGTACAAGCCACGTAATCAACGCCATAGCGTTCAATATGGCTCAGTATTTCGAGCACATCCACGCACATAAGCCCATCGACATCTGCTACACCATCGAGCAGACGCGTCGCGGATCGAATGCGGAGACCATCCAGCTGATGATACGCGACATCCGACCCGCGGAGGGAAAAAAATGAACGCCTTAGAGACTCTCAAACGCTATTGGGGCTACGACTCGTTCAGACAGCTCCAGCGAGAGATTGTGGAGTCGGCGCTTTCCGGCCGCGACACGCTCGGCCTGATGCCGACCGGTGGCGGCAAATCAATCACGTTTCAGGTGCCCGGCATGATGCTTCCGGGAGTGACTGTGGTGGTGACGCCTCTCATATCTCTGATGAAAGATCAGGTAGACAACCTGAAGCGCCGGCACATCAAGGCCGTTTTCCTGCATTCGGGCATGTCGCGCCACGAAAGCAACGTGGCCCGCGAGAAGTTCATGAACGGCGGCGCAAAATTCCTATATATATCACCCGAGAGACTCAGCAACGAAAATTTCATCGCCGAACTGCGCCGCGTCGAAGTCAGTCTGATCGTAGTCGACGAGGCCCACTGCATATCACAATGGGGCTACGACTTCCGCCCCTCCTATCTCAACATAAAACGCCTGCGCAAGGAGAAACCCGGCGTGCCGGTGCTCGCGCTCACGGCAACGGCCACACCTTCGGTTGCCGACGACATATGCCGCCAATTGCTGATGAAAGAGCCGCAGGTGTTTCGCATGAGTTTCACACGCGACAACATAAACTACATAGTCCGAAGTGCCGAAACCAAAATCCACGAGGTGTTCCACATACTGAGCCGCACCGCCGGCACAGCCATCGTCTACGTGCGCAGCCGCAAACGCACTGCCGACATCGCCGACTATCTGACCACGACCGGCATTCCGGCCGCAAACTACCACGCCGGACTCAGCTATGAGCTGAAAGAGGAGCGGCAGAACCGATGGAAGAGCGGCGTGATTCGGGTGATGGTGGCCACCAATGCTTTCGGCATGGGCATCGACAAACCTGACGTGCGAGTTGTTATCCACTTCGACATGCCCCCAAGCCTCGAGGAGTACTACCAGGAGGCGGGACGCGCAGGCCGCGACGGCAAAATCAGCTACGCGGTGCTTCTCACCTCACGGACCGATCAGGGCGTGATGCGACGTCGCATCACCGAGGCCTTCCCGCCACGCGACGTTATCGCCAAAATCTACGAGCGCGTATGCAACAATCTGAATGTTGCAATCGGCGAGGGCTACGACACACTCAAGGAATTCGACATCGAACGGTTCTGCGAGACATTCGGCTACCAGCAACGGCAATGCCGCGCCGCCCTGCGCATACTCGGACAGGCCGGATATCTCGAATACATCGAGGACTCCGACCGACGGGCGCGTGCCATGATCACATGCCATCGGGAGGAACTATACCATATAGGAGGCATTTCACAAACTGCCGAACAGACCCTGACACGCCTGCTGCGTGGATACACAGGACTGTTCGCCGACTACGTGCCCATCAACGAATCGACCATAGCCCGGTCCATGAACTGCAGCGAACGCACTGTCTACGAATCTCTGCTCGAGCTGAACCGCGCCAAAATCGTAAGCTATATACCGAGCAGCCGCAGTCCGCTGGTATACCTGCCTACCTCGCGCGAGGAGCCACGGTACCTGCAGATTGGCCGCGATGTCTACGAAGACCGTAAGGAAATAATGAGCAACCGTGTCGAAGCGATGCTCGACTATGCGTTCAATCCTTCGATTTGCCGCGAAAACCGAATGCTTGAATACTTCGGAGAGAAGCGTGGCGAAACGTGCGGACGCTGCGACGTATGCCGGCAGAAACGGCCCCGAAAACAGAACTCCGGCGCATCGATGGTAGAACGGGTGATACAATACCTCAAGGCCAAACCACAAGGCATCGATTTTCGCTTGCTCGAACGCGACATGGGTGGCTCAGGTCGAGATGTGGCCGAAGCTGTCAGCTTCTTAGCCAACGAAGGCTTCATCAGCATCGACAAATTTTTCATCACTCTCTCCCATTAACATCATAACTCATAAGTAAGTGTGACCTAATACTTAAGAAGCGTGCTCGGATTAGTCGACTGCAATAATTTCTTTGTGAGCTGTGAGCGTACGCTCGACCGTTCGCTTGAAGACCGACCCGTAGTTGTACTCAGCAACAACGACGGGTGCGTCGTGGCACGCAGCAACGAGGCCAAGCGTCTCGGCGTCAAGATGGGACAGCCGGCATTCGAAATCAGAGGATTGCTGACAAGCGGGCAGGTTATTGCACTTTCAGGCAATCATCTTCTCTACCGCGCAATCAGCATGCGTATACATGACATCTTTCGCCGCTACGCCCCGCGCACCATTGACTACTCGGTCGATGAGGCCTTTCTCGACATGTCCGGTATTCCCGACGATGTGCTGCCCGAAATTGGAGCTGCGATTGTCAAGACATGCTGGGAAGAGGAGCATATTCCGGTCACAGTCGGTTTTGCACCGAGCAAGACACTGGCCAAGATAGCCACCGAGACAGGCAAGAAACGCGGAGAATCGGTAGTGGCACTGCTCGACGCAGAGGAGTGTCTCGAAATCATGCGAAAGTTATCGATTGGTGAATTGTGGGGCATCGGGCGAAGGCTGTCGAAGCGGCTATATCTGGAGGGAGTGTACACCATAGCCGATTTTGCGGCAAGAGAACTCGCTTGGGTACGCGCCAAATTTGGCGTGAACGGCGAGCGAAGCTGGCGCGAACTGCATGGCGAGGACTGCATCGAGCTCTCGCATCTGGACCGCCGCATGCAGGACTCAATCAGCGAAACCCGGACATTTCCCGTTGACATCATCGACTTCGACTACATACGCTCGCGCATAGCGATATATTGCGGACATGTGGCCAAACGCTTGCGCCATATGGGTGGTGTCTGCGGCGAAATCAGCGTATTCCTCTGCTCGAACAGATTTCACACCGAGCGAGGTTATGTGGCACCGAGCGCCTCGGCCAGATTCAACCCGCCTACATCAGACACGGCTGTAATCACCGGAGCCGGCATAAGTCTGGCCGAACAGATCTTCGACCCTGCATTCGGCTACAAGCGCGCAGGGGTTGTAATCTCTCAAATCACCGAAGCCCGGACTCTCGCGCCAACACTGTTCGAAGACCTTGAACGTCAGCGCGAAGCCACCATCAAATCGCGAAAACTCATGGACACCATCGACCGCCTGAACCAAGGTGTCGGGCCAAGCGTACTGAAACTCGCCTCAGAACTCTCAAAAGGACATCTGGGCCACAACGACGGATACTCCAGCTCATTCGGCCCGGCAAAGGAAGTGTGAGGTAGGTATGAGGTATGAGGTATGGAGGAAAATTTGTTTTGATAATTTGCTGTTTGGATTTTTTTTGCTAATTTCGTGAAAACACTGTAAACTATGCGCAAAATTAAGATTTCAGTTGCCGCATTGCTGATTGCCGGCACTTCTCTGGTATTCACATCCTGCATCGGCTCTTTCGGACTGACTAATAAAGTAATGTCATGGAACCGCAATATCGGTTCGAAATTCGTCAACGAACTCGTGTTCATATGCTTCTGGATTCTTCCTGTATACGAAGTGACGGCACTCGCCGACGTGCTTGTGATCAACTCTATAGAATTCTGGAGCGGCAATAACCCGCTTACCGCCTCGACCAAGGTTGTCGATACCGACAACGGTCGCTACTATATAGCCTGCGACGGCAAGGGATACACCATCACCCATGCCGACAGCAAAGAGACAGTACGCCTCGACTTCGACATGCCCACACAGACATGGAGCGTCGAGAATAAAGATGGTGAGCAGATTCCGTTCATGACATTTGTCGATGACAGCCATGTCAAAATGCTTACTCCCGACGGCCGGATGACCAACATTGAACTGTCTGCCCAAGGCCTTATGGCTTATCGGGCAGAAGCAGGAGTGAGCATGATGGCAGCGCGATAAGGCCGCAAATCATAAAAAGCCGCGCGAATGAATAAAAAATATGCCGCGCAGACATCTTTTTGGCTTAAAAATTGTTTAAAGTATAGTTGATGTCATTCAGATTTGACAAAACAAACTCCGAATGACTTCCGACAACAACAGGATATCCGCTTACCGATAATCCAAAAAATATTAACAATATCAAATAACTAAAGAATTATGAAACCTCTGCACGTAATCTTATCAGTGATTGGCGGTGCCGTTGCAGGCGCAGCTATCGGTCTGCTTGTAGCCCCCGAAAAGGGTGAAGATACTCGCGAAAAACTCATCAAGCTTCTCAAGGAGAAAGGCATCTGCCTGCGTAAAGACAAGATGGAAAAACTTGTTGACGAGATTGAAGACCAAATTGAAAAACACGTATAAAACGTAAACAATGAAAGCACTTACACTTATATCGGCATTTCTGGGTGGCGCCATCGTTGGCTGCGGAGCAGCACTGCTGTTCACACCCGAGAAGGGTTCTGAACTCAGAGAGCGAATCGCAGAAATTCTGCGCCGCCGCGGCGTGAAAATCAGCGACGACGAAGTTGATGCTCTCGTGGCTGAACTCTCTGCCGCCGAATAATACGAACAATATCACTCCGCACCCCCGGCGGGTGCGCCTATAACCTTTATAAGGGCTTTCCGGCTCCTTTTCCGGAAAGTCCTTATATTTACAAAGCGCAATACTGCGGCCTTATCTCCGTTTTCTACTATAGACACAAAACTTCGCTCCTATGAAAGTAAACTTAATCGACGAAATTCGCAACATCTTCGAGCAATCGAAGACTTGGGTCCAGCTCGAAGTCGAATACGCCAAGCTGACTATCGCCGAAAAGCTCACGATGCTGATGACATCTCTGATTCTCGGATTCGTGTGCCTGCTCTTCGGAATGGTTATACTCATTATCCTCGCTCTTTCTCTTTCAGAACTTTATAAGACTCTGATGTGCCCGTCTCTGGCATACCTGTCGACCGCAGGCTCTATCATGGTACTCATCGGGCTGTTGTTTATATTTAAGAAGCCCCTGTTGCTCAACCCCTTGGCACGCCTGATGACTCGTGTCTTCTTCGACAAGAACCATGGACAATAATCTCTTAAACCGAAAGTTATGAAAAACAAAAATATACCCGCCAAAGCTACAGAAGAGACGGTCAGCCAGTTCAAAGGCTACACCATGGAGGAACTCCGCTATCAGCGGGCCATGATGGCGCTGCGCAAGGAATTCTGCAAGGCCAAAGCACTCGAATCCGTACAGAACATACGTCCCGGAGGAAAAGCCCGCCAGAACAGAAACAGCTCTCCGTCGAAATTCGCCACCGCCACACGCATCGCCTCTAAACTCTTCTCCAATCTCAACACTCTCGACTACATTCTGATGGGCATCTCGCTTTTCGGAACCGTAAAGAAAGGTTACAGATTTATAAAAGGGAAGTAAACACTCATAGAAGGAAAGTAAACACTCATAAATGAACGACTATTACAGCGTACGCATAGACGCAACACCCTGCACCACCGACATCACAGACCTCGCGGCAGCCTTACTGGCCGACGCGGGGTTTGAATCGTTTGAACCCGACGCCACTGGACTGACAGCATATATCATTGCAGCGCTCGGTGACGCCGGACAAACAGCCACCGACGCCTTAGCCGACTTCCCCATTGAGGAAGTTGTGTTCAATGTCTCACCCGAATTCGTGGAAGGCCGCGACTGGAACGAAGAATGGGAGAAAAACTACTTCAAACCTATCGTAATCGGCAACCAATGCGCAATCCATTCCTCTTTCCACACGGACGTGCCAACCGCGCAATACGATATCGTCATTGACCCTAAAATGGCGTTCGGAACAGGCCATCATGACACCACATCGCAAATGGTAGGCCATATACTCGACGCCGACATCGCCGGCAAGAGCGTGATAGATATGGGAACCGGAACCGGAATTCTCGGCATACTCGCCGCCATGCGCGGCGCGGCCAAAGTCACCGGAATCGAAATTGACCGCCCCGCTTACGAAAACGCCATCGAGAATGTAAGCCTCAACAATGTCAAGATGCAGCTCATACATGGCGACGCATCCAATCTTGCAGACCTCGAACCTGCTGACTTCTTTCTGGCTAACATCAACCGCAATATCATCACAGGAGATATCGACCGCTACGCCGCCAAACTCAAAACGGGTGGCCGCATGATGCTCAGCGGCTTCTACGAAGAAGACATTCCCATAGTAGAAAAAGCCGCTGGTCAATACGGTCTTAAAGAAGTCTCACGACGTGTCAGCAACCGCTGGGCGGCCATCGAACTGCAAAAATTCTGACCGCAGACACATTGACAGACCGCTCAAAGCGTAATCAATACCTCATTGCCCCTATATCGGAAACTATTGTGACGATAAAAGGGGCTTTTTATTGTATAATTAACAATCTTTAGTAGATTTTTTTGTTAATTTTCTTGCTTTTTGGCCAAATCAATTATATCTTTGCATCCGCAAGAAGTAGGACACACCTCCATCTGAAGATGAATCCTGACATTATAAAATTATAAAAACACAAAATTTCAGCATTTATAAAGCCAACTGCCTATAGAAAACATTTACCAAACAAACTAACATCAGAAGCATGGCAAATTTTATCACTTTAACCGATGAACA
>N._albigula_661_foregut__coassemble_20_pt1 | contig 21858 bp, 14 predicted proteins | sample N__albigula_661_foregut__metabat2_high_PE_002 | metagenome-assembled genome bin N
CGTCTCTCAACACTCGCACCTGAAACGAGCGCGTCTACCATTCCGCCACCTGGGCAAGGTGTTTTGTTTCGCCGTTAGTTCTCGATGCCTCTCTCGACCCGGAGGTTTCGGCGTTTTTTTATTGTCGGGGTGAAAGGATTCGAACCTTCGACCCCCTGCTCCCAAAGCAGGTGCGCTAACCGGACTGCGCTACGCCCCGAAAGTTTTGCAAAGGTAGTGCTTTCTGCTGACATATGCAAATTTTTGGACAAGTTTTTTTGAGACGTGGAGACGGTCGGGGATAGGGGGCGCAAGCCGGAGGCTTACGGTCCCAGCGGGGCGGTTAGAGGATGTAGCCGGCTTTGTGCAGGATTTTGCGGAAGCGGTCGTCGAAGTCGACCTCGACTATCAGGTGGTTGCCTTCAGCCTTGAGTGTGTGGCGCGCTATCTCGGCGTTGCCCGCTATGAACAGTATCAGTCCCGGAGTGTTCGGATTGAGCGCGTAGAGTATGTAGTCTTTGTCAAGATGCCGCTTGCAGTTTATGCGCTGGTAGGCCTCGGTGACGGTTTGCTGCCAGTAGCCCGTTGGGTTGGGGCATATCTTGGTCTCAAATGTGTGGATCCGGCGCTCGGCATCTTCAATGTCGGCTGAGTTTCTTACTATGGAATCAGCACTGATGTGGTAGCGGTTGCCGCCGATGCGCCTACCTACCTGATCAAGGTATATGGCGTAGGGCGACAGGGGGTCGAGCAACGTTATGATGCGGTTGCGCTCATCGTATTCGAACGTCGGTCCTTTGTCGGGGTTTGTCTTCGGCGTGTACTCCTTGGCCAGTCCGGCGGCGTATCGTCCGAATGGCGTGAGACGCGCGTAACGTATACCCTCCATCGGGTCTGTAGCGTCATATCCGGGATCAACGGCGAGTTCCACCATGCCGCAGGCGCAAAGAAACTTGAACGTGCGGGCCAGAAATGTCCGAGTCAGGTCAGTCCAGTCGTCGAGCTTGAGTTTCGAGCGTGTGTATGTGCTTTCGGAGGCCAGACGCAGTCCGTCGGAGTATCTGGAACGGGTGGAGAATAAGTTGAAGTAGCCTATCGCACCTTGGCGTGGTCCGGCTATGAACAGGTACCGTTGCGGCGTGCTTGTCATTTCTCCCCATTCACCGTCGCTTTGCGGCAGCATCTTGATTGCGGTCTTGATAATGTCGGCGGCGTGGTTGAATTCGGTCATGCCTTTGGTGAATCCCTTGTATTCGGGGAAGAATGTTGTGAAGTGTCCTGATATCAGACAGTTCCCGAAATTGCCGCACACGAACTTGCCGAAGTCGGTCAGCGAGTCTATGTCATCTCCGTTTTTGCGGGTCTTAATGTCTGCCACGAAAAGTGCGTAGGCCAGCGTGAGGAGGTGCACGCGGTCGAGTCTTTCGGTTTTCTTGTCAAGGTCGAAGCCTTCTGTTCTTATTTTGCGCGACACCGATGCCAACTTGGCCTGGGTTATGTTACCGCCGGGCCATTTGAGCAGTTCGCCGCAGCTCTCAAGTCCGCTGAGATACGCCACATCGTCGGCAATTGAGTTTTCGAAGTTGAGAATCTTTAGTCCATCCGGCAGTTTGGCTCCGTCGGGAAGTGTCTGCTGTTTTATTTCATTGTCCGGCAGAAAGTGGGGAGCGATTATATGACGAAGAGCCGGTGCTAAGTAGAGTTCGAAGTCCGACGAGTAATAGTAGCCGTAGTTGCTTTCGTAGTATATGGAGAAGAACGCGAACGGCGTCTCGATGAGCGTCTTCGGGTTCCAGGAATTGGTCTGGTAGTAGTCGAGCTTGCGTCCGATTATCTCCTTTACCCGGTCTTTGGCCACATACGGGCGGCTTATCAGCTCACGCCAGAGTTTGGCCTCCTTGGGCATCAGTTTGGTCACTACCTCCACGAAGTTGTGCCAGTCGGTGGTGAACGAACCGAGCAGGCTGGCGAGTTCGGCCTTAAGCAACTTGCCGGGGCTGAGTAGCAGTGCGGTGTTCATCTTGGCCACCATCTCCCCGTTCGATTTGCCGTATTCGACATTAGCCTTCTTGAGTGCGCGGGCCACGCGTGCGAACGATGCTTCAAGGTCGCCCTTGGAGAAATTGTTGAAGAATGCGGTGGCATCCTTGGCCGCCTTGTCGTTGGCAAGGGTTAGATAAACGGTCGGGGTTTCAGTCGTATCGGTTGCCATGTCTGCTGGTTATGAAAGAATGAAGTCAATATCTTCTTCCGACAGATGCTTTGTCGATGCGGAGTCGGAGTTGATGAGTTGGTTGAAGAGTTCAGTTTTCTGCTGCTGCAGCTGGCGTATCTTTTCCTCTATTGTGCCGACGGTGATAATCGAGAAGGCGTTGACGCTCGCCTTCTGGCCCATTCGGTGCAGTCGGTTTATGGCCTGTTCCTCGGCGGCTTTGTTCCACCATGGTTCGAATATGTACACCGTGTCGGCTGCGGTGAGGTTGAGGCCGACACCGCCGACTTTTAGAGTCATGAGCAGCACCATGCACTCGGGGTCGGTCTGGAACTGTTCTACAATTCGCTTGCGCTCCTTGGTCGATGTCGCGCCGGTCATTGTCTCGAAGTTTATGCCAAGTCCGCGCAGCCGCTCACCCACGAGGTCGAGTCCGGCTATGAAGTTGAAGAACACCACACACTTGTGGCCATTGCTGACGGCCGACTCGAGCGACTCGACCAGATTCTCAATTTTGGGGCTATGCACCTTGCCGTCGGTCATCGACTCGGGCACTGAGGCGAGGCGTCGCAGCTCGCTCAAGGCCTGGAACATCAGGAACTGAGCCTTGGCTATGCCTTCGCCCCGGATGGTCTGTTCGATTTCATTGCGCAGGGCCACGCGTCGCTGCTCGTAGATGCGTCGCTGCTCGTCGCTCATTTCGACAAACATATCCTGTTCGATGCGTTCGGGCAGCTCGGTGAGCACATCTTTCTTGACGCGTCGCAGCAGAAACGGGTAAATCTTGCGGCGCAGACTGCGCATCGCCTCCGGGTCGCCATGTTTCTGTATGGGGTAGGTGTACTGTGAGTTGAAAGATTCGAGTGTGCCGAACATGGTCGGGTTGAGGAAGCGGAACAGCGAGTAGATCTCGGTCAGGTTATTCTCCATCGGCGTGCCCGACAGTGCCACGCGGTGACGGGTGTTGAGCAGAGTCACGGCCTTTGCGGTCTGCGAGCCGACATTCTTGATGTTCTGTGACTCGTCGAGCACCACACACTCGAACTCGTGCTTCATCAGCTCCTCGATGTCGTTTCGCACCACGGCATAGGTCGATAGAATCAGTTGGCTGTCGGTGCAGTGACTGAAGTCGCGCCCCGGTCCGTAATACGTTGCCACCGAGAGTTGCGGGGCGAACCTGCGCAACTCATTCTCCCAGTTGAACAGAAGGCTTCGTGGCATCACAATCAGACTCGGCGCCTTGGCCTTGGGGTATATCTTGGTGAACAGGGCTATGGTCTGCAGTGTCTTGCCCAGACCCATGTCATCGGCTAAGCAACCACCCAGTTTGTTGTCGTATAAATATTTCAGCCAGTTCAGACCGTCGGTCTGATACTCGCGCAGCGTAGCCTTTACCTTCGGCTTGGTCACCTTCAGTTCCTTGAGCTTGTTGAAACCGGCGAATACGCTGCGGGCATGCGTGGCGAGCTTGCCGCCGATGCGGTCGTTAATCAGCTCCTCGACCTCCGGCAGGTCGAAAAATGACACCTTGATTCGTCCCGACTTGTCGCGGTTGTCGAACAGTCGTTGCAGGCGTGCCATGTACTTCTCGTCAATAAGGGCGCGGTTACCGTCGGAAAGCTTGACGTACTTGTTGCGGTTATACTGGTTGAGCAGATCGGAGAGGCTCATGCGGTCATCGCCCATCTCCACCTCGGCGTCGCCTTCGAGAAAATCGATGCCCGACGACAGGTTCAGCTTAAGCTTCGGAAAGACTGGCTGCACCTTGTACTCCTTAAGCTTCTCCGAGCCGAGCAGGCGGAAGTGGCTGAGAACCTCGTGCAGGTGGTTTATGAGGAATGGCGAGGCTGTCTCCTTCGGTATGATGAAGAAGTCGTTATCGCAGAAGACCTCCTTGCGCGCCTTGTTGTCAGGGGCGCTTTTGAGTATAATCTCACCGAGGGTCTTGATAAATGGCTTGAGGTCGGGATTTTCGACCTCGCGGACCATAATGGCGCCATCGTCGGCCACGGTGACCGAGCGTGTGAGAGGCAGCGCTGTGCCGAATCCCTCGCTGGCCGATTCGAGTGTACGTGTCACTCGGATGTAGAGAGCCTGATCGGGAGCAACCTTCTCGAGCACAATTGTCGGCACGGACTTCTCCACGGCATCAGAGAAGTGTGCCGGACGGTCCTGATAAACCGGAGTGATATTCGAGAAATAGCTGAGGAAGAACGACAGGTAGGCCTCGAGCTGGTCGGGTGCAAAGCTCTGCGTGACACGCCACATCGAATCGTAATTGTCGCCGAGAGGAGCAAGTCGGTAGATGGTGTTCTCGTCGAGAATCAGGTCCTGCGTCAGCAGAGTGTATTTGGTAAGCGCTTTCTCGCCGGCGGAGAATGCCACGACGGGTATTATTGTTTTCTCCAAAGGCAGGAGCTGCAACGTGGCGGTGACGGTGGCCTCGGACCACTCCACGGGTTGCCCGTCGAGTGTGAGGTTGGGGTTGCCGCGCAGCATATTGATAATGTGCGGATGCTGTCGCAGACTGATTGGAGCGAGGTTGGTTTCGCCCCAGACGTTGCCGAAGTCACCGGTGCTGATGGCGCTGAGTCGGCGCATTTCGCGCACGACGCGCGCGTCCTCGTCGCCAAGCAGCGACAGGTCGTCGGGCGCATCGGCCACGGTGAGCTTCGGACCGTCGAGCAGGTTGCCGGTTTCAAGAACGAACCGGACGTTCGCCTTGCGCGAGAGCGCCGAATGTTCGGTTATCGGTTTGAGCGAGCTTAGGTCGCTTATGTCAAAGATATCAAACATATATTTTTATATAGTCGCAAGCCGGAGGCTTACGTTCCCAGAGGGGATTCGGTGCGGAGCATACGATAGTAATGGTCCAGGACATCGTGGGCGGCCGTGAACGACGACTGCTCGTTGTTGAGAACACGCATCTCTTTCTGCTCAAGCAGGGCGCGTATGTCGGGGCGGCTGTAGAAGTCGTTGCGCAGTTGCTCGTTGATGGTTTCGAGCATCCAGTACTTGGCCTGCTCGTTGCGTTTCTGGTCGAAGTATCCGGTTTTCTTGACGTACTCGAAGTATCGGTCGATCATGCCCCACACTTTGTCGATATTGAGCTCGAAATAACCGCTGTAGGTCACTACCTCGGGGCGCCATTTGCTTGGTGTGGGCGGGAAGAGGTGCAGGGCGTTGCGGAACTGTGCGGCGGCCAGGTTGGCACGTTCTATGTTGTCGCCGTCGGCCTTGTTGATGGCAATGCCGTCGGCCATCTCCATGATGCCGCGTTTTATGCCCTGAAGTTCATCGCCGGTGCCGGCGAGCTGAATCAGCAGGAAGAAATCGACCATTGAGTGCACGGCGGTTTCAGACTGGCCCACGCCGACAGTTTCGACAAAGATGTTATTGTAGCCGGCGGCCTCGCAGAGCACTATTGTCTCACGTGTCTTGCGGGCCACGCCGCCGAGCGATCCTGCCGAGGGAGAAGGGCGGATGAATGCCGAGGGGTGCTGCGAGAGCTTCTCCATGCGCGTTTTGTCGCCGAGAATTGAACCTTGGGTGCGTTCGGACGAGGGGTCGATTGCGAGCACGGCGAGTTTGCCACCCTGGCGCAGCACGTGTAGACCGAACACGTCGATCGAGGTTGATTTGCCGGCGCCCGGTACGCCTGTTATGCCGATGCGACGCGAGTTGCCCGACAGCGGCAGACACTTCTCGATTACCTCCTGTGCGAGCTGCTGGTGCTCGGGGCGGGTTGACTCGATCAGTGTTACGGCTTGGCCAAGCACAGACACGTTGCCTGAGGTGATGCCCTCAACGTAGTCGGCGGCGGTGAGTTGCGGGCGCTTGGCGCGCGGTCGGCGGTATGGGTTGACGCAGGGCTGCGATTTGACTCCTGAGTTGACTTGGAGGCCTTTATATTCGGTGCTGTTTTCAGGGTGATTCATGGCTTTTCTTATTTGGTGGTACCGGTGAGGTTAAGGCGGTGGTGTGGATGGTCGGGGTCGTCGGTTATTATGTCGATGTCCAGGCGGAAGGGGCCGGAGGGGAGCGACGACGGGTCGACGGAGAACTTGAGCCGGCTTGATTTGCCCGGCTTGATTTCTTTGGGAATCTTGCCGAAGACAATCGCATCCGACCCGGGTGCTACGCGCAGGATGTGCAGTGGGCCGGTGCCGGTGTTCTCGATGTTGATTTCGCTTGTGATGCGGCTGGAGATGTCCGAGCCGAGGTGTATCGGCGCATAGGGGAGTGAGGCTGACGGGCTGGCACCGTTCTGGCGTGCGCGGAGCATTTCGGCGTCGGGCAGCACAAAGGCGCGGAAGTAGATGGTGGTCTGGCTGTCGGACGCGTCAGACGGGGTGAAGTCGAGAGGAATCTCGACGGGGCCGTATTGGCCGTAGCGGCGCGAGTCAAAGTTGAGAGAGTAGGTGATAAGGTCACCGGGGCCGGCGGTGGGGCTCGATGTCTTGACATTGAGTGCCGGAGTGGCGGCGCGGAGCCGCGGCGCTATAGTGTCGAGCGATAGCGAGTATGCGTTGACGAAATAGACCGGTGTGTGACCCATCACGGTTTCGCCGGCATTGACCACGGAGTCCGTCAGACGCATGGCGCCGGCATCGACAGGATACATGGTGCTCAGCGACTCGGGAGTTCCGAGCACGTTGCCGCTGATCTTGATGGTGTGGCGTTCGCCGTCGGAGAGTTCCACCTTTACCGACTTCAGGAACTTGCCGGGACGCATGGCCGGGTCGTAGGTGTAGCTGACCGTTGCGGTGTCGCCGGGTGCCACCGGGTCTTTGGTGTAGTTGACGCGTGTGCAGCCGCAGCTGGGACGTACATAGATTATCGACACGGCGTCCGGACCGAGGTTGACGAAGTGTGACCGGCCGGTCTTGGGGCCGGCAATCTCCTTCATCAGACCGAAGTCGTAGTCCTTGTCGAGCCAGCGGATTTCGGCTTGCGCGCCGAAGACGAGCAGCAAGAGGGTCAGTATGGTGGGTAAATATTTCACTTTTTGCGCGGTGTTACGGTGCCGGTGATTTTGACGCGGGCCTTCTTCTGCTTGGAGTTGGTGCGTACGGTCACCACCTTGGTGAAGCTGCCGGGGCGGTAGAGAGGGTTGTAGGTCACTTTGATCTCACCCTTCTTGCCCGGAGCGATGGGGGCGGTGGGATACTCAGGCACCGTGCAACCGCAGTCGGCGGTGGCGTCGAGAATCACGAGGTTGGCATCGCCGGTGTTGGTGAATTCAAACCGGTGCGACACTTTGCCGCCATCTTCGGATATTTTGCCGAAGTCGTGTGTCTGCTCGGCAAATGTGATCTGTGCCTGTTTCTTCTTGGCGTAGGCGGGGGCTGTGATGATCAGCAGGGCCAAGACTATGGAGATTAAGTATTTCATTTGCGTGTTTTCTTTTTTGGGGCGGCGTCCTGTGCTTCTATGAGTTTTGTGACGTCGTCGGCAGTGAGCGATTGGGGGTCGGTGCCCTTCGGTATCTTGTAGTTTACGGCCTTCTTGGCACCCTCTTTCTTGTATGCGATATACGGGCCGAAGCGGCCACGGAGCACTTCGACGCCGGGCAGTTCGTCGAACGTCTTGATGAGTCGGTTGGCCTCCTCGTCGCGTTTCTTGGCTATGAGTTCTCGCGCTTCGTCGAGAGTGATGGTCTGCGGTGCGAGTTCCTTGGGGATTGATACGAAGCCGCCGTCGAACTTGATGTATGGGCCGAACCGGCCGATGGCGGCGGTGACCTCCTTGCCCTCTATCTCGCCGACGCGGCGCGGCAGTTCAAAGAGTTTGAGCGCTTCGTCGAGCGTGATTGTCTGGATGCTCTGCCCCTCGGTCAGGCTTGCGAAGAGAGGTTTCTCTGTGTCGGTAGCCTCTCCGATCTGCACCACAGGGCCGAAGCGTCCGATTTTTACCGATACGCGGCGGCCTGTCGTCGGGTCGTTGCCGAGCATACGCTCGCCGACCTTGTGGTCCATACGCATCGACTCAACCTTGTCGATGTTGGGGTGGAAGCCGGTGTAAAATATCTCCATCTCCTTCTGCCAGGGCAGTTTGCCCTCGGCTATCTCGTCAAACTTCTCCTCGACGCGTGCCGTGAAGTTGTAGTCCAGAATGTCGGGGAAGTAGTCGGTCAGGAAGTCGTTGACCACCATACCGATGTCGGTGGGCACGAGTTTGCCTTTGGTCGAGCCGGTCTTTTCTGACTCGTTGCTGACGGTAATCTTGCCCTTCCGGAGCGTCAGCACGTCATAGCTGCGCGGAGTGCCCTCGCTGTCGCCATGCTCTATGTAGTCGCGGGCCTGTATGGTCGAGATGGTGGGGGCGTAGGTCGAGGGTCGGCCTATGCCGAGGTCTTCCATCTTCTTTACGAGCGTAGCCTCGGAGTAACGGGCCGGAGCCTGGGTGAAGCGCTGGGTGGCGGTCACGGAGTCGGCGGCGAGACGCTCACCCTTGGTCAGCGGCGGCAACAGACCGTTGTCGGCGCTCACGCGGTCGTCGTCGGAGTCGTTGCTCGAAAACCCGTAGACTTTCATAAAGCCTTCGAATTTCAGGGTCTCGCCCTGAGCACGGAAGATGTCGTCTGACTTCGAGACGGCGATGTCGATGTTTGTCTTCTCGAGGCGTGCGTCGCTCATCTGTGAGGCTACGGCACGTTTCCAGATAAGCGCGTAGAGCTTCTGCTCCTGGGGCGTGCCCGATATTGTCTTCTTTGAGATGTATGTCGGGCGGATGGCCTCGTGGGCCTCCTGTGCACCCTTGGAGTGGGTGTGGTAGTTGCGGGGCTGCAGATAGTCAGCGCCGAATTCGGCGGTGACTGTGTTGGCAATATCCTTCTTGGCGAGGTTCGACAGGTTGGTCGAGTCAGTACGCATATATGTGATAAGACCATCTTCATATAGCTTCTGGGCAACGCGCATTGTGGTGTTGACGGGGAAACCGAGTTTGCGTCCGGCCTCCTGCTGCAGGGTGGAGGTGGTGAACGGGGGAGCCGGTTTGCGCGATGTCGGCTTTACGGAGATTTCGCTTACGGCGAAGTCCGACTTGGCACAGGCGTCGAGGAAGTTGCGGGCGTCGGCTTCGGAGTCGAAGCGGCGGGGGCATTCAGCCTTGAGGGGCTGGCCGTTTTGGGTGGACATCAGGGCATTGACGCGGAAGAAAGGTTCGGCGCTGAACTCCTTGATTTCCTTCTCGCGTTCGCATATGAGGCGAACCGCCACGCTCTGCACGCGTCCGGCCGAGAGGGCAGGTTTGATTTTCTTCCAGAGCACGGGACTGAGTTCGAAACCTACGATGCGGTCGAGCACGCGGCGGGCCTGCTGGGCGTTGACGCGGTCTATGTCGATGGTGCGCGGGTTGGCGATGGCATGGAGTATTGCTGGCTTGGTGATCTCGTGGAACACGATGCGGTGTGTGTTCTCCGGCTTAAGTCCGAGTTCCTCATAGAGGTGCCAGGCTATGGCCTCTCCCTCGCGGTCCTCATCGCTCGCGAGCCAAACCGTATCGGCCTCCTTGGCTGCTGATTTCAGTTTGCGGACAAGCTCTTTCTTGTCGGCCGGAATCTCATATTTGGGTGTGAAGTCGTTGTCGATATCGATGCTCATGCCCTTTTTCTGCAAGTCGCGGATATGGCCGAAGCTCGACATAACCTTGTAGTCGGGGCCTAAAAATTTTTCTATCGTCTTAGCCTTGGCTGGAGACTCCACAATTACTAAATTCTTCATATAAGTAATGATTCAAAAATCTTGACAGTCCGGCGCTCCGGGCCGGAATCTACTCCTTATAATAAGGTGTGTTGGAATTTTGGCAAAATTAATAAAAAAGAACAAATAAACAAACAGAAAGGTTCGGGCAATCGGGCAATCGGGCAATTGTGGGCATTGAGTCCGCCGAGGCATCGGAGTGCTTTTCAACTCTTGTAGTATCGCGGCTCAGCGATGCTACAAGAGTTGAAAAGACTCTGATGGCGTAAGGGAGAAAAGATGGTTTCGATTTAAAAAAAGTTTGGTTTCGATTGAGTGTCGGAGGATTTTCGAACGAATTATAGTGCGAAAGCAGAAATAAGATTCTGTTAAGAATGCTCGTATATCACTGATTACAAGAACAAACAATAATAACCTAAAAATTAAAAACAATGAAAAAAATTTACACATTTGCCCTTGGGCTGTGTCTCGCCATGGGTGCTTCTGCTCAGGTGACAGTTGCTGCCGGAGAAGACCTGCAGACTGCAGTCAACAATGCGACAGCAGGTCAGACCATCACCATTACCGGTGACGTTACAATCAACAGCCGCCTTAACATCGGCAAGGAATTGACGATTACAGCAGAGAATGGCGCAAAGATTTCTCTTGGTGCCAATTTTAACGGCTCATGTATTCTCGTTACAGGTACAAATGAAGAAAAAGGTAATGTGACCTTTAATAATGTAGTGCTTGATGGAGGCTCTTACAAAGCAGTAACCGGAATCGAAGTAAATAACTCTTCTATAAAAGCAGAGTTTAACAATGTGACACTGCAGAACATGACTTTGACCGGTCGCGGAATCCTTAACAAGAAACCGGTTGTGCTCAACAATGTTTCGTTTGTGAACTGTTCGACTGATGTGCCCAATGTTCTTATCGGTGCAAATGGCGCTACTTTCAAGGGTACAGGCAACTATACAGCTAAGGTAGAGCAGCAATATACAACTACAGCAGAAGGATTCACAGGAAAGATTGATCTCACAATTGAAAATGCAACTGCACGTACAATCGTAGCCGGTGGCAAGCTCGAAAACTTCACTTGGACCAGTGCTCCCGAATTCTGGCAGCTGCAGCAGGGTGCAGACGGTGTGAAATTGGCTAATACAAAACCTGTAGTTCGCAATCAGACAACTGACAAAACCTATACAACTTTCGTTGCTGCTATGGAAGAAGTTGCTGATGGTGATGTTATAGTTCTTCTTGAAAACGTGGAGTTGACAAAACGACTCACAGACCTTAATACTGTTACTATTCAGAGCGAGGAAGGAAAAGTATACACCATCAAGCGTGTTATCAACAATGCTGCCCACCTTTCGTTTGAAACGAACCGGGGTAAGACGTTTACAATGAAAAATGTTGTATTTGACCAGAACAACGAAAACGTAAACGACAATATCAACATTTTCAACTTCAGAAATAACGGTACATTCGAGAACGTGACCATCAAGAATGTAGGCAAATGCAATTCTGTCATTATCAACCCCGCAGGCACAACACTCACTCTGAACAATGTGACTCTCGAAAACTGCACAGCTACTAATGTTTCTGCCGCCGGCGAAGTTGTTCTTGCAGGAAACACCAACATGTCGCTCGTAAGCAGTGAAACCGGCAAAGTGAGCGTGGCCGAAGGTGTGACACTTACCAACACAACTCCTATCCTGGTTGCGCTTCCTGAAGCAGCTTATGTAGCTGACGCTGTCGTTGTCAACGGTTATACCGACGCTTCTAAGTTTGCGCTGCCCGCTGAGGTAACTAAATTTAAGCTCGCAGCAAAAGATGGCAATCTTGTACTTGCTGACACAACTGTGACCGGTGTCGAGGGTATCGAGGCTGACGAGAATGCTGAGATTGAGTACTTCAACCTGCAGGGCGTTCGCGTGGCTAACCCCGAGAACGGCGTGTTTATCCGTCGTCAGGGCTCGAAGGTAAGCAAAGTTGCTCTCTAATGAAGTTGACTCCCACACTTACATAAAACACTTAAACACCAAGTGGTGCGGCCTTCGGGTCGCACCGCTATTTTTTTTGCGCTCTAAATCTGCGGCCATCGACAAGGGTGGCTTTTGGCGCAAGCCGGAGGCTTACGGTCCCAGTGGAGGCTTACGGTCCCGGACGGTTAGCGGCCCGTGTAGGTGGCGGCGGTGTGGACTATCTTCGTGCCATATTTTACGGTGCTCGCAAGCAGATTGACGCGGTTGTGGCTCTCGATGTCTGATGTCACCGCCACGCTGTTCTTGTCGTGCCAGTGACGGCCGCCGAAGCGCAGCAGCGGATGCGCGTACGTGCCCTTGATGTTCACGCCGAACGGTAGCCGCAACGGCCATTTGTCAACACCGATATGGTAGTAGAGGTCGCCATTCAGATTGTTCAGTCCCTCGAAGTGCAGCTTGTATTTGCTCATCTCGAAATCAAACGGAAATACCTGCAGCAGGTTGCTGTGCAAGGAGGCGTGGATATCCATATCGGCGACCTTCAGGTCTTCATGTCCATATATCATCAGCATGTTGGCGACGTGGTGGATAAACTTGTTCTGCTTCACGTTCAGGTCCCACACCTTGACATTGGCGTTGGCCCGGAGCGAGGGTACATTCAGATACATATTCGGAAAAATGAGCATCCGGGCATCCGCGTGCACGCCGAGCATTGCCGTCAGGTTGGCGATAGCCGGAAATTTGCGCTCGATTGCTTCGAAATTCTGCAGCAGCTTCACCACATTGATGTCGTTGATGTCTAGTTTTGCTGTAGCCGACATCCTCTGCAAATCTGAGGTGTCATAGCGCACGTTCGCGCCGGCTTTGCAGAAGTCGGCGGCGAGTCGCAGAGTGTCGATTCCGGCCACTCCGTCGGCGATGCCGATGTCAGTACTCAGGTCGTACAGATGCAGGTTGATATAACGCACCTGCTTGGCCGAAGCATGGATATCGGCCACTATATTGCGCGGCAGAATATAGGCTTTCTGCTTCAGGTGCTCGGTGATTTTGTGGCTGTCGCCACTTGCAATGGCCGACTCCGGGTTAGAGAGCGCGTATACTCTCGACAACTGGTTGATTTGCAGAGTGTCGAAGTCGGCGTAGAGGCTCAGTTTGATGGGTGCCGGCGTCGGCGATGCCAAGAATTGGCGCAAGTTGTTGAGTCTTGCGGCAATTACGCCGCTTGTGAGTCCGGAACTGACGTTGATTCTGTGAAGCACCACCGAGTCGAGCGTCGCTGTGGCGCTGAGATTGTGCACGCGGTTGTCGGCGCGGTAACGGTTGCTTTTCAGGTTGGCCTCGTCAAGGTTCACCTCAGCCTTGATATCCCAATGGCGCATCAACTCGCGCAGAGTGTCGTTGAGGTTCACCGTGAGGAGCTCGGGGGTATGGGGCAGTTGCCTGAGACTCGCCGAATCGGCGCTCCATTTGGCAGGCGCTTCGAATGTCTGAGCCTCACGAGGCTTCTTCAGCTTCGCGGCCGAAAACTTCACCTTGAGTCCCTTCAACGCCAGGTCGAGTCCGTCGTGATGCAGCGACATGCCGGGAGCATCGGCGCTCACGCCAATCTCTGCCTTGTTGATTTCCTTGCCGTTTAACTGAAACGACACATCGGCGTTCATGTTCAGCTTGCCCGACAGCGAATAGTCCTTGATTATGCTTGTCAGCTCTGTGGCATCTTTGATGTTGGTGGTGGTTGATATGTTGGCCGACACTCTCGGCTTGGAAGCCAGGTCGCTGGCGTTGGCTTTGACATCGACAGTGGTGCCCATGCCCTGCAGCTTGAAAGAACGGATTATGGTCGAGACGTCGAAAGGGTTGAACCGGAACTGCACGTCGCCGTCGAAACTGAACGGCATAACGCCGGGCAGCTTGAAGTTCCCGCCACGTCCTGATATTTTGCCCGGGATGCTGATGGTATATGAGTCTGTCTGTTTGCCCGGCTTAACAGTCAGGTCGTTCAGGCGAACATTGACAGCGGTCTTGGACGGCAGGTCGGTGAAGCTGATTGAATGATCGCCACTTGCCTTGAGTCCAGAGATGTTGAAATAAGGAATTTTTCCATCCTTTTGCTGCCGTGGCAGTATATTGTAATTATTCAGAGAGTCGTTGACCAGCACGATATTGACCCGCAGCGATTCCACGTCGATGTCGCTGAGCCGGTACTGGTTGAGGGCGAGTTTCGCAACATCGATAGTGCCGGAGACATGTCCTGACGAAAACAGCAGGTCGGCATCGGCCGGCAGCAGCCGTTTGGTTGCAGCCGGCAAGTTGTCGAGGTCTCGGCTGCGAATGCAGATGGAGTCCAGTTCGAAGCTGAGGAGAGGCGTTGCGCCGTTGAGCGAGAAAGAGTAGCGGATGTTCTGCGTGTGGACGTCGGCATTCATCTGTTTTGAGGCCTCGCGGTCTATCAAGTCTGAAAGGCGTTCGGGCGTGAGCCAGCGCGAGGCCACGAATAGCAGGATAGCTGTGAGCAGCAGCGCGCCGCCCGCTACAATACCGGCCCACTTCAGTATTCTGATGACCGTAGTTTTTGTGACCGATTTTTTTGCGTCCGGGTCGGGTTGCCGGTTTGCCGTAGATTCAGGTTGCTTTGTAGAATCGCGGCACTGCCGCGATGTTTCAGGCGCCTTTTCGGTCTCTTGGTCGGGGGTAGGGTGTTTATATGAGGAGTCCATTTTGATTGTATAGCAATAGTGATTATTACTATAACAATCAAAATGGACAATTTGCTTATTAGTGTTTGACGGGATATTGCGGCTGAGCCGCGATGCTACAAGGGTATAGAACTAAATTCTAAATTCTTTTTATCCGACCTGGGCGCCGGGGGTGACGGGGCCGGTGGGGCCTACCACGGTCAGAGTGCCGTCAGGATTGACTGCACTCATGATCATGCCCTGCGATTCAATGCCCATCATCTTGCGCGGCGCAAAGTTGGCCACGAAGCAGATATCCTTGCCGACAAGCACCGACGGGTCTTCGTAGCTCAGGGCAATACCGCTCAATATGGTGCGCTTCTCCATGCCGTCGTCAATCAGGAACTGCAGCAGTTTTTTCGACTTCTTAACCTTCGAGCACTCCAAAACGCGGCCCACGCGGATGTCGACTTTCTCGAAGTCGTCGAACGTGCACTCCTGCTTTACCGGTTCCGGCTGCCATGCCTGCAGCTCGTTCTGCTTCTTGGTGTCGAGCAGTTTCTGCACCTGTGCCTCGATGGGGGCGTCCTCGATTTTTTCGAAGAGCAGGTGGGCGTCGCCTAACTGCGAGCCGGCCTCGAGCAGGTCGAAGCGGCCTGCCATATCCCACGACAGTTTGCCGATGCCGAGTGTCTTGCGGAGATCCTCAGCCATAAAGGGAGTGAACGGCTCGAAGACAACAGCGAGGTTCGCGCAGATCTGCAGAGCAGCGTTCAGGATGGTGCCCACACGCGCCGGGTCGGTCTTCCAGAGCTTCCAGGGCTCGGTGTCGGCCAGATACTTGTTGCCGGTGCGGGCGATATTCATGGCGTTGCGCAGCGCGTCGCGGAACTTGAAGTTCTCCAGGTCGGCTGTTGTTGCTGCCACGGCGGCTTTCACTTCCTCGAAAGCTGCAAGGTCAATCTCCTCCAGAGGGCCGCAGGCCGGCACTTTGCCGTCGAAATACTTATGGTCGAGCACCATGGCGCGGTTCACGAAGTTGCCTAAAATGGCCACGAGCTCCGAATTGTTGCGCGCCTGGAAGTCCTTCCAGGTGAAATTGTTATCCTTGGTCTCGGGTGCGTTGGCGGTCAGCACATAGCGCAGCACGTCCTGCTTGCCGGGGAAGTCGGTCAGGTATTCATGGAGCCACACCGCCCAGTTGCGCGAGGTCGAAATCTTGTCATCCTCGAGGTTAAGGAACTCATTTGCCGGCACATTGTCGGGCAGATTGTACGAGCCGTCGGCCATCAGCATGGCGGGGAAAACGATGCAGTGGAACACGATGTTGTCCTTGCCGATGAAGTGGATCATGCGGGTCTCGGGGTCCTTCCACCACTTCTCATAGTCATCGCCCACCAGGTCGATGGTGTTCGAGATGTATCCGATAGGTGCGTCGAACCATACGTAGAGCACCTTTCCCTCGGCGCCCTCAACGGGCACAGGGATACCCCAGTCGAGGTCGCGGCTCACGGCGCGGGGCTGCAGACCCATGTCGAGCCATGACTTGCACTGGCCGTAGACGTTGGTCTTCCACTCCTTATGCTCCTCGAGAATCCACTTTTCGAGGCGGGGCTGCCACTTGTCGAGGGGCAGGTAGTAATGACGGGTCTCGCGCAGTTCGGGCACGGCTCCCGAGATGGCCGACTTAGGGTCAATCAGGTCGGTGGCGTTGAGCGACGTGCCGCAGGCCTCGCACTGGTCGCCATAGGCACCCTCGGCGCCGCAGTGGGGGCACTTGCCCGTCACGTAGCGGTCGGCAAGAAACTGCTTGGCCTCCGGGTCGTAGAGCTGCATCGATGTCTTCTCGACAAACTCACCCTTGTCGTAGAGGCGGCGGAAGAAATCCGAAGCCACGCGGCGGTGGGTCTCGGAAGTGGTGCGTCCGTAGACATCGAACGAGATGCCGAACTCCTCGAACGAATCTTTTATGATCTTGTGATAGCGGTCCACGATATCCTGAGGAGTCACACCCTCCTTGCGGGCCTTGATGGTGATGGGCACTCCATGCTCGTCGGAGCCGCCTACCAAGATTACTTCGCGGCCTTGCAGACGAAGGTAACGGGCATAGATATCGGCAGGTACATAGACGCCGGCCAGATGGCCGATGTGTACCGGTCCGTTGGCATAGGGGAGGGCTGTGGTGATAAGTGTACGCTTCATATTATTAATTTGGAATTTAGAATTTAGAATTTAGAAACTGACAATTTTTTAGTTAATTTAGAATTTAGAATTTAGAATCCGCTGTTAATTTGTCGGTCTCTAAATTCTAAATTCTAAATTCTAAATTACGAAAGAAGCCGGGGGAACCTTGCGGTAACTCCGGCTTCCTGTCGGGGTGAGGCGACTCGAACGCCCGACCTCTACGTCCCGAACGTAGCGCGCTAACCAACTGTGCTACACCCCGATTTTTCTTTGCGACTGCAAAGTTAGAAAATTTTTCTGTCTCTGCCAAAGATTTTAGCCGATTTTTGTCTAATTATGGACAAATTTCATTATTTTTGTGTTTAAATATAGAACCGCCAAGGTTAGAAAAGAAGAAAAAGAAATTACAGTATATGAAAAAAGCCCGCGACAACAATGGGGAGGACACAGTGGTGAAACGCATCCCCAAGAAGGAGTTGATGGGGAAGATAATATCCTTTCTCCAGAACCAGTCAAAACAGAGTTTTAACTATAAACAGATAGCATTCGGCGTCGGCTGCGAAAACAAGGCCCAGCGGCTGAACGTGCTCAACGCGCTCGACGAGCTTGTAGCCGCCGACGACATCTTGGAGGTGGATCTCGGCAAGTATAAGGCCAAGAGCAACCGGGGCGTTGAGAACACCGGTTATTTCGTGCGCCGCAGCAACGGCAAGAATGCTGTTGTGGTCGATGATGAGATGATAATGGTAGCTGAGCGTAACTCAATGCACGCCCTGAACGGCGACAAAGTGCGCGTCATGGTGTCGGCTGCGCGCCGCGGCGTCGAGCCGGAAGCCCGCGTCATCGAGATTCTCGAGGCCAAGGACCAGGTGTTCGTCGGCACGCTGCGCATCGACAAGCATTACGCCGCCCTTGTCACCGACTCCAAGTTTCTTGCCGCCGACATCATCATACCCCGCGGCAAACTCAAAGGTGGACGCGATGGTGAGAAAGCGGTGGCACGCATCACGCAGTGGCGCGACGACGAAATGAACCCGCGCGGTGAAGTTCTCGACATCTTAGGTGTCAAAGGTGAGAACACGGCTGAAATGCACGCCATCCTCGCTGAGTTCGGCCTGCCTTATAAGTATCCCGAAAATGTGGAGAAAGCAGCCCAGCGCATCAACCCGGGCATCATTCCCGAAGAGGTGGCCCGCCGCGAGGATTTCCGCGGAGTCACAACCTTTACCATCGACCCGCGCGACGCCAAGGACTTTGACGATGCCCTCTCCATCCGCCAGCTCGCCAACGGCAACTGGGAGGTGGGCGTGCATATCGCCGACGTTACCCATTACGTCAAGCCCGGCTCTGTAATCGACAAAGAGGCTCAGAAACGTGCTACATCGGTCTATCTGGTGGACCGCACCATCCCTATGCTGCCCGAGCGTCTGTCGAACGGCATCTGCTCGCTGCGTCCCGACGAGGAGAAACTTACTTTCTCGGCCATTTTTGAGCTCGATAACAAAGCCAATGTCGTCAACAGGCGCATAGGCCGCACGGTCATCAAGTCCGACCGCCGCTTCACATATGAAGAGGCGCAGGAAATAATCGAAACCGGCAAGGGCGACTACTGCCGTGAGGTCTGCGTGCTCAACGACCTCGCAAAGGAGTTGCGCCGCCGCCGCTACCAGCAGGGTGCCCTCGAGTTCAACCGCGCCGAAGTCCGCTTCGAAATCGATGACAACGGCAAGCCTGTCAGCGTATACTTCAAGGAGTCGAAAGACGCCAACAAACTTATCGAGGAATTCATGCTTCTGGCCAACCTCACCGTGGCCGAATCGGTTGGTAAGGTGCCCAGAGGAAGAAAAGCAAAGACGTTCGTCTATCGTGTGCACGACAATCCGGACCCGGAGAAGATGGCAAACCTGTCGGTAATCGCTTCACGTTTCGGCTATAAGCTCAATACCGACGGCAGTTCGCGCGAGATCAACAAGAGCGTGAACCGTCTGCTGCGCGATGTCAAGGGCAAGGGCGAGGAGAACATGCTCTCTATATTGGCGATACGCTCCATGGCCAAGGCCGTCTACACCACCGACAACATCGGCCACTATGGTCTGGCGATGCCCTACTACACGCACTTCACCTCGCCGATCCGCCGTTATCCTGACATGATGGTGCATCGTCTGCTGGCCAAATATGCCGAAGGTGGCCGCAGTGTCGACAAACTGAAAACCGAAGACGAATGCCGCCACGACAGCGACATGGAGCAGTTGGCCGCCAACGCCGAGCGTGCCTCGATTCGCTACAAGCAGGTGGAGTATATGCAGGAGCGCTTGGGCGAAGTCTACGACGGCGTCATCTCGGGCGTGACCGAGTGGGGCTTCTATGTGGAGCTTAACGACAGCATGTGCGAAGGTCTTGTGCCCATCCGCGATTTGGCTGATGACTACTATGACTTCGACGACAAGAACTATTGCCTGATTGGCCGCCGCCACGGCAACCGCTATACACTCGGCGACCAGGTAAAGGTGCAGGTGGCACGTGCCGATCTTGACCGCAAGCAGCTCGACTTCGCGCTGATTGACGATAAGGGCAACCCTAACCGCCCGCTCGAGACCCGCAAGCCGGGCAAGCGTCACGAAGCAAAACAGCACCGCAGAAAGAAAAAATAATCACCAAGTAATTTGGTGGATTCAGAAAAAAGTAGTAATTTTGCATCGGGTGAGTCCTGCACGACCAGCTCCCCGTCAATCCCCCAGGTCTTGACCGAAGCAAGGGTAGCGGGTTGAGCGGTGCGATGCAGGTAGCTCGCCCACCTGCCTCTTTAGCTCAGTTGGCCAGAGCACGTGATTTGTAATCTCGGGGTCGTTGGTTCGAATCCGACAAGAGGCTCTTCAGGCGGCTTGCCGCCAAAAGCATCACACAATGTTTTTCATAATTTTGTTTTGGCGGTGTGTTTAGTGATAAACATGCCGTTTTTTTATTGACTCTACTCATACAAAACAAAAGCTGCGCTTTTGCAGCCGACGGGCTTCGCGGCGCAGTAACATGGTAATTATTTATGGTAATACACAACGCAAGTTTTATGATAGAGCGTGAGCGCGAGGCCGAGTTTGTGGCCTGGCTGCGTCCGCGTGTTGAAGAGCTGACCGGAGTGGCGGCTGACTGTGTTGCCGGGGCGCCGATGAGGCCGCGGGTATCGGCCATGCGCGAGGCCGGCGGCGTGGACTATCGCCAGGCCGAGGCTCAGAGTGTGGCCTTTCAGGTGGAATTCGATGACATAGAGACGGCGCGCCGATGGAGTCGCGAACAATTCGCCACCGTAGCTGCTGATTTCGAAGAGAAATTCGGTCCGCAGGCCATGGTCTTCGTGTCGATCTTCGAAGAACTCTAACCAATCGTCATGAACAAATACGAGCGGATCATAATGGGCATCGACCCGGGCACGAATGTGATGGGTTACGGCATCTTGGGCGTAAACGGCAAGAAGCTCGAGGTTATAGTGCTCGGTGTGATACAGCTGAGCCGGTTCGAGAGTCACTACAAGCGTCTGCACCGCATATTCGAGCGCGTGCAGGGGCTGGCCGAGCAGTATCTTCCGGACGAGGTGGCGCTCGAAGCCCCTTTCTTCGGCAAGAACGTGCAATCGATGCTGAAATTAGGCCGCGCTCAAGGCGTGGCCATGGCTGCCGTGCTGTCGCGCGACATTCCGGTGGCCGAATACGCGCCGCGAACCATCAAGATGGCAGTGACCGGAAATGGTCAGGCTTCAAAAGAGCAGGTGGCAAACATGCTGCAGCACCTGCTGCACATGCAGCGCGACCAGATGCCACAATTGCTCGACGCAACCGACGCTCTGGCCGTGGCGCTGACACACTATTATGAAACCGGCAAGCCCGAAGTGGCGAAAGGCCCAAAAAACTGGGCAGACTTCCTGGCCAAGAATCCCGACCGTATTGTAAAGAAATAAATGTTAAATCGGGGCTGGAAATGTCAAAAATTTTTAAAATCGAAAAAAATAGCCTATATTTGCACGTTGGAGCCTTTGAAAGGCTGCGTACCAAAATGGCTCATGTCGGCCTATTGGTAAAACAAGGAATCTAAATAGCCTGAAACACAAGAAAAAAACGAAGTACTATGGACAGATACGAAGAAGTCATTGCCAAGAGCAAAGTGACTGCAAACGATGAGACCGTAAGTGCCGAAGTGGCAAAAATTTTAGAAAAGCGTCAGGAGAACAATAATCCTGAAGTTTGGAAATTTCTTATAAGCACCGTCGATCTGACGACGCTCAGCACCGAAGACAGTGAAAAGAGCGTGGCTAAATTCACGCAGCGCGTCAACGATTTTGAGAATGACTATCCGCAGCTTCCGCACGTAGCGTCGATATGCGTCTACAGCAACTTCGCCGAAGTAGTGCGCACCCACCTCGATGTCGAGGGTGTGAATGTATGTGTAGTGGCAGGCTGCTTCCCCTCGAGCCAGACATTCCAGGCTGTGAAGGTGGCAGATGTTGCACTTGCCCGCGAGGCCGGCGCAGACGAAGAGGATATCGTGCTTAACATCGGTCTGTTCAACGATGGCAACTATCAGGAACTCTGCGACGAAATCATAGAACTTAAGCATAACGCACGCGGCGCCCACCTCAAGGTTATCCTCGAGACCGGCTGCTTGAAGACAGCCGAGCGCATCCGCAACGCATCGCTTCTGTCGATGTACAGCGATGCCGACTTCATCAAGACTTCTACCGGCAAGATCTACAACGGCGCGTCGCTCGAGGCTGCCTATGTGATGTGCCAGTGCATCAAAGAATACTACACAACCACAGGCCGCAAGGTCGGCTTCAAGGCTGCGGGCGGTGTCCGCACCACCGATGAGGCGGTGGCATACTATACACTCGTCAAGGAAATCCTCGGCGAAGAATGGCTCACGCCCGAACTGTTCCGCATCGGCGCGTCAAGTCTCACCAACGCACTCCTGTCATCAGTGCTCGGCCAGGAGGTGAAATACTTCTAAAGAAATATAAGCTTTCTTACTGAAATATAAGCTTTCCGACTAATATGAAATTTAAAAGCAAAATTTTAATGGCGCTGGCGCTCCTGATGGGAGTGTCGGCGTCTTTGACGCTTTCGGCTCAGGAGCCCAAGCGGTATCAGACT
>N._albigula_661_foregut__coassemble_24_pt1 | contig 19064 bp, 17 predicted proteins | sample N__albigula_661_foregut__metabat2_high_PE_002 | metagenome-assembled genome bin N
TATTTGAATATCTATATTTTAAAAATATTTTTGGAAAACTTAAGCCAAAAACACAGTCTACTAAATTATATTTTATTGTTTTGTTAGCGTCCCCAGTTGCTTCATTCGCAAACACGCTATTGCCGATTATATAAATATTTTATACCTTTGTGAAAGATTTGAAAACAAATTCAGATATACCGGTCGGTTCTGACAAACATAGCCATAAAATGAAACAGAAAAGTCTAATTGCCGACAATCGGTCGCGTGGCGGCGTTCCTTCAAACTACCTCGCCAATATCGACGCAATGAAATTTTTACTGATATTAGGTGTAGTTCTGATTCATTGCAGCCCGCAAGGAATATATCCGGCATTACTTAATGAAGAGTATCCTATTATAGCTGCGTGCGAATTCATATCCGCCCGGGTATGTTCTGTCAGTGTGCCTTGCTTTTTCTTTTTATCGGCTTTTCTTTTCTTTCATCGTGTGGAATCATTCGGTGTAAAGGAGTATACATTTAAATTGCGTAGACGGTTCCGCACATTGCTTGTTCCCTATCTGCTGTGGTGTGCAATCTGCTGTGCGCTTTTAGCCGTGAAGCATTACTTATTCCACATGACGGGGTTGGGCATATTTCTTGACAACGGCAATGTCGATGTCTCAAATTTAGTAAAAGGCTTTTGGTATATAAGCGAAGATGGCGGATACCCTTACGCATTTGCGTTCTGGTTTATCCGGAATCTAATGGTGTTCTGCCTGTTGTCTCCTATTGTTTACTTGGTGGCACGCAGTGGATTGCTGACTTTGTGCTTTATGACATTATATGTCGCTACTGACATTGAATTCCAAGGTGTGGAGTGGTTTGTCCTCGGCGCATATTATTCATTACATTATAAGTCAATCCGGCTCAATAAGATTCATGCCACCACATTGACTGTTTGTGGGATTGCAATGTTTGTTTTATGTTTATGGCTGGAGAATATCGCCACATATCTGCCTTTATTGCGGGTGCTCGCGGTGTGCAGGGTAATATCTGCTTTATATCTGACGTTCGTCACGGCTAAAATAGCCGTGACCAACCGTCTGATACAGAAAATCATACCCTCCACTTTCATGATTTACGCAACGCACCAGTGTTATTGTACGGCCCTGCGAAAGATATACGCATCTACAATGGGGGAATTACCATACTTCGGTCCCGGGGTTGCCTATGTGGCATGTTTTATTACATTCGTGCTGGTTGGCTACTTAATGTATACACTACTCGACCATAATATGCCAAAATTGCTGGCTCTTCTGACCGGAGGGCGCGCAAAACAACTGAATAGCTGTCTAAAGTGCCAATAGTTTCAGTCCATGCGCGAGCGGTAGTCTTCGTAAGTAAATTCGCGGAGCAATTGCGGATCACCGTCGATTGGCTGGAACCAGATTGATGGGTGTTGGATTCCGTTGAACATGTTTGTCTTCACCGTGGTGTAGTGATTCATATCGAGCAGTGTCAGGCGATCACCCGGCTGCAAAGGTCTCCCGAAACGCCAGTCTCCGACAAAATCTCCGCTCAAACATGAATTTCCGCCGAGACGGTATGCGAAACCTTCGCACGATTCGCCTCGTCCTTCATTACGCGTAGCTCCTCCTGCATCGGGCAGAGCTTCGGCAATCGCCGGCTTGTAGGGCATCTCCAGACAGTCGGGCATATGACATGCGAAAGAAGCATCTATAATGGCAGTCTTTATGCCGGCATCTTCCACAACGTCGAGTACTTCAGTCACCAGATCGCCGGTTTGCCAGGTGAAAGCGCTGCCCGGTTCGATGATGATTTCCAGATGCGGCCACCGTTCATGCAGATGTTTCATCAGAGAGACAAAGTGCGCAGTGTCATAATCCTTACGAGTAATCAAATGACCGCCACCCATGTTGAGCCATTTCACCTGTGGCAGCAAATGTCCATACTGCTCGATAAATGCGTTGAGAACAGCCTCAAGATCGTAGCTCGATGACTCACACAATGCGTGAAAATGAAGACCCTCTATACCCTCCGGCAATCCGTTGGCGAGTTTATCAGGATTTTCGCCGAATCGTGAACCTGGCACGCAAGGGTTGTAGATATCCGTCTCTATCACGCTGCAGTGGGGATTGACACGCAAACCGGCCGACACATGTGGCTGATGTTCACGCATTTGTGGCAGGTATTTCTCAAACTGCGACAGTGAGTTGAAGGTGATATGTGTGCAGCCGTCGAGAAATTCGGGGAAAGTTGCATCCGTATAGACCGGGCAATAAGCATGCACGTCATTACCTAAAAACTCGAGCGACAGTTTCATTTCATTGAGCGAGCTGGCCGTCGAGGCGGTGAAATACTCACGGATAACGGGAAATGTCTTCCACAGAGCATTGGCTTTGAAAGCCATTATGATTTTAATACCGGCTTCCTGTGCCACCCGGCTCAACTTCTCAAGGTTGGCACGCAACCGAGATTCATATACTATATAATATGGTGTCTTCATTCTATTTACTAATTGATAGCATCTTACCCATCAGGTTTCTAACCGCTTTCGTCGAGCCCTCCGGGTTCCTGACTCCTAATTCCTAATTCCTCATTCCTCTCAGATTATGTCAAACTTTGCATATTTCAAAAGCAGGTTCTTAACGCCCTCCATCTCGAATTTGACAGTTATGCTTGGTTCTCCACTTATGCTTCCGATTTTCAAGATTTCACCACGACCGAACTTGGAATGACGTATTCTCATTCCGACGCTCACCTCATTTGCGGAGTGCTGAGCTGCCGTTCCGGTTCCTGACGCGGCAGAAACCGGTTTGAATTTTGACATGCGACCGTCTCGACTTCCAAATTCAGACGATGTCGCGGCAAAAGGAGTGCGGTATGCCGATGCAGAAGACCGGTAATTGCGTGTGGGATCCACAAAACTCGGGGTATCATCGTCGCGCCTGTCAGACGATTCGGCGACATGAACGTAACTCGGATTGATTTCAGCCAGAAAACGCGAAGGGTTCGACATCTTGGTCTGTCCGTTGCGGAAGCGCGAACGTGCGTACGTTATGGTACAACTTTTCTTGGCACGCGTTATAGCCACATACATCAACCGTCGTTCCTCCTCAATCTCGTTAATCGAATTCATGGCCATAGCCGAAGGGAAGAGCTCCTCTTCTGCGCCGACTATATAGACATGTTTGAACTCCAGACCTTTGGCGGCATGTACGGTCATCAGGGTCACCTTCGGTTCGTCGGTCCTGTCCTTTTCATCGGCGTCTGTAGCGAGCGATACTTCTGCAAGAAACGACGACATGTCAGGAGTCCTGTCATCATCTTTAAGTCGTTCATCGACAAAACTCTTCAATGCGGAAAGCATCTCCTGAAGATTCTCAAATCTTGATATACTCTCGGGAGTGTTGTCATGTTGATATAATACAAGAATACCAGTACGATTACTGATTAATTGACCTAATTCAAAGGCGTTCGACCGCTTGTTATCGTCGATGAACTCCTGAATCATTTCAGCGAACGCCGTCAATTTCTTCTGCGTGCCGGAATTAATAGAAACCTCATGCTTATCAAGGTTTGAGATTACATTCCATAGGCTCGACTCTGCGGCGGTTGCGGCTGACTGCAGTTTCTTCAGGGTAGTTTCGCCGATGCCACGCGTCGGAAAATTGATAATGCGGCGCAACGACTCGTCATCGTCCGGATTTACGGCCAGACGGTAATAGCTGATTACATCCTTGATTTCCTTGCGCTGGTAGAAAGCAGTGCCACCGACTATGCGATAGCCGATGTTGCGCTTCCGCAGCGCTTCCTCCAGCACGCGGCTCTGCGCGTTGGTGCGGTAAAGTATTGCATAGTCCTCATACGAGTCATGCTCGGTCAGCTTGGTCGAGTTGATGCTTGTAGAGACAATATAGGCCTCCTCGATATCGCTGTAGGTATTGATAATCTCTATTTTCGATCCCGGCTCGTTTTCTGAATACACCTGTTTGCGTAGCTGCCGCTGGTTTTTATCAATAAGGCTACCGGCCGCATTGACTATATTCTGGGTGGAACGATAGTTTCGCTCAAGTTTGAAAATCTGTAGCCCCGGATACGAATTCTCGAGATTAATGATATTTGCGATATTTGCACCGCGGAATGAATAAATGCTTTGTGCATCATCACCGACAACGCAAATTTTATTCGCCGGACGGGCAAGCTGCGACACAACAAGATGCTGTGCGAAGTTCGTATCCTGATACTCGTCTACCAGAATGAAGCGGAAATACTCGCGATAGTGGCGGCACACATCCGGATTGTCGCGCAGCAGCAGGTTCATGTTGAACAGTATATCGTCGAAGTCCATGGCGTTGGCCATTTTGCAACGGTGCACATACATCTTGAAAATTTCTGCCATGTATGGTCTTTTGGCACGTCGGTCAGCGTCTGAATAGGCAGCTGCATACTGCTCGGGAGTCATCATGGCATTTTTCGCATTGGAAATCTGCGCTGTCACCGAGCTGGCCTTATATTGTTTTTCATCAAGACCGAGTTCCTTGATAATCAACTTGACAAGTGACTTTGAGTCAGCAGAGTCATAGATGGTAAATCCGCTCTTATAGCCGATAAGTTCGGCATGCCGGCGCAAAATTCTGAGGAATACGGAGTGGAAAGTTCCCATCCAGAGACGAGATGCAATGCTGTCGCCCGCGACTTTTGATATACGGTCTTTCATCTCTCGGGCAGCCTTGTTGGTAAAAGTCAGTGCGAGGATGCGGTATGGCTCAATGCCGAGGTGAAGCAGATGCAGAATCTTATATGTGAGCACCCGGGTCTTACCGGACCCGGCACCGGCTATGACAAGCGCCGGGCCGTCGCAGTATTCAACGGCCGCACGCTGCTGCGGATTCAGTTCGTCAAGATAATTATAATTGGGCATTACTTTTCTGTTTAGAGCTGTCAATTCTCGCTGTGGGGGAGCGCCAGACTGAGATAGTCAGGTATGCGGGGAATGAAATGATATGAATTTGCTGCGTAGTCTATTTTGCAGCAATAGTGATTCAGGCCATTGGAGACAATGAGATATTCGGCTCGGAGCTGCATGTTGTAACGCACAATCTGGTCGAAGACATCCTGAGTAATTTTGATCTCAGGCGCTTTGTACTCGACTATAAGCAGGGGAGTACCTTCACGACGGAACACCACCGTGTCGCATCGCTTGCGTGTACCGTTGACTTCGATTCCTATTTCGTTAGATGTCAGGGCTGCAGGGTAGTGAAATTCAGATGTGAGCCACGCTGTGAAATGCTGGCGCACCCATTCCTCCGGGGTAAGAACGACCCACTTCTGGCGAAGCGGGTCAAAAACTTTGGTATGTTCACCTTCCTCCTTTAAGCGCAGAGGCACAGACGGAAGGTTCAGTTCGGGATATTTATTCATTAACGCTATTATCTTTATCTATGTTGCCGAGTTGCCGATTGAGCACATCGGCAAGACGAAGGCCACCACGCAGCAACTGCTGTTCGATTACGGGTGTCCATTCGTCGATGTATGTATATTCTATATTGGTATTGTGCGGAGTCTTTTTGTAAACTTCTTTGCAGATGTCATAGGTCTCGCGCCCCCAGTCTGCGGGGTTTGAACTTGACGTAATTACTTCCTTCTGCTCGGGAGTGGCGCGGTCGATCTGTTGCTGCCATTCGGTGTAGCTCCACTTGTGGGCGGATTCAACGAGTTTGCTGTCCCACACGCTGTGAAGATTGGTATTGTTGCGGAAATACTTCACATTCCAGCGGTTACCGCCTAAGTCAGACGCGTGGCCCATGTGCATTGGCTGATGGATATCGCCAAGCAGATGCACCACCATCTTGAGTGCGAGCGAGCGCTGGGCTTTGGATTTGTTCTTGTCGCCGAGTATCGCTATCTGCTGCTCAAGAGCTCTTACAATGTCGCCCGTGCTGAGAAGCGGCGCACTGTCGTAAGTCTGGTCCTCGTCTACATTCTTATAGTGCCAGGTTCTGCTGTAATCATATTCAGGTGTGTGCGAGGCATTGTCGAGCCAATTCGCGTAATACACAATTGACTTGCCGTCGAGAAGTTCTTCTGCCATTGCTTTTGCCTCGGGGGAAAGATGGCATTCGGCTATATATGCCACAGTGTCATGACCTTTCTGTCCCCAGCCAAAAACTGTCAGAGCGGACGCTACGGCAGCAGCTGTCATTATTATTCTTATGCTCATGTTTAGACGTTTTTTGCGTTGATTTCAATCTTCAAAATTACAAATTTATCGTCACATCTGCAAAATAAGATTAATAATGACCGACAAATCAGAAAAAATTGTTTTGCAGAACATCGGAAGATTTATTAATTTTGTTGTGCAAAGCAAACACACACACCAATGTCTGAAATGTCCATGTACGAGACGCTGATGGAACTTCCGCTTTTCAAGGGAGCGAGCATCGAGCAGATTTCCACTCTGATTGAAAAATTTCATCTTGATTTCAACACGTATTTACCGGGTTCACGGATATTGGCCGAAGGCACGAAGTGCCAATCTCTGAAGTGCGTGCTGTCGGGCGAAGTCAAGATAGTGCATCCGTTGATGTCGGGCAAACTGCTTGTGCACGAGACGGCCGGACGTGGCCGTTATATTGGCTTTGAACGCCTGTTCGGTCTTGACAACCAGATACCGTTTTCGGTCCACGCACTCACGCGATGCGGCACTCTCGACATATCGAAATCGCAATACATGCGACTCCTGCAGACCGAGCAGATTTACCTTTTCAATGCCCTTAATTTTCTATCACGGTCAGCGCAGCGGAATGAAGACGCAATAATCCGTGCACACACAATCTCACTGATATCCACCTTGGTTCTGATAATCGACATGACTACTGTCAAGTCAAGCCGCAATATTTATTTTGAATCGGTGGGTAGCACAATGGAGAATCTGCTTGGAAATATTTCTGTTTCCTGGCCCGATGAACTCCGTGACCTTTTGAACACCGGCATTGTCAGACTGACATCTCCGACCACCATGCAGGTTACCGACCGTGCCGAGTTTATCAAACTTGGCAGAATTAGCAATGATTAATGTTTCAAAACTGAAATTAGCACAAAATGGGCGTGCCGATTTTGGCAAGTTGAAAATTATCATTAAATTTGCCAAGTTCGCATGCGGTGTGTGCCGGCGATGCGCGTTACAAAACAAAATAGTGCCTAAAACAACCTTAAAATATGTCTAAAAACACCAACTTGAAAGTTCGTCTTTCGCTATTGAATTTTATAGAGTTCGCCGTGTGGGGTTCATACTTGACATCACTCGGCAATTTCTTGGCCCGTGAGGGCCTTTCAACCGAAATCGGCTGGTTCTACGCCATGCAAGGAATCGTATCGTTGTTTATGCCATCGGTAGTCGGTATAATCGCCGACAGATGGATACAGGCCCAGAGGATGCTGAGTATATGTCATCTGCTCGCAGGTATGTTTATGGCACTTGCCGGCGTATACTGCATGACTGCCGAAACAATTGCTTTTGGGCCGCTGTTTACGCTCTATTCTTTATCTGTAGCGTTCTTCATGCCAACAATCGGACTTAACAACTCCGTGGCATTCAATGCGTTGACAAGAAATAACATGGATACTGTAAAGGACTTCCCCCCGATTCGCATATTCGGTACGATAGGCTTTATCTGTGCGATGCTTCTTGTGAACTTTGTCGGTATCGGAGATATAAAATTCCAGGCAAGCTATATGCAGCTGTTCGTTTCGGCAGCTTTTAGCGTTATCATGGTGTTCTACGCATTGACCATGCCGAAATGTTCTGTCAGCGCCACAGCCAAGACCGGCAGCTGGGTTGACATGATGGGTCTTGACGCCTTCAAGCTGTTCAAACAAAAAAAGATGGCAATCTTCTTCATCTTCAGCATGCTGCTCGGAGTCTCGCTCCAGATCACCAATGGTTATGCCAATCCATATATCACGTCGTTCGAACACATTGCGCAATACGCTGATACGTGGGCGGCAAAGAACGCGAATGCACTTATTTCACTCTCGCAGATCAGCGAGACACTCTGCATCCTTCTTATTCCTTTCTGCCTCAAACGCTTCGGCATCAAGGGTGTGATGCTCATGTCGATGTTCGCATGGGTATTCCGCTTCGGCTTCTTCGGAATCGGAAATCCGGCGGCGAGCGGCGTGTGGCTTTTCGTCCTGTCGTGCATTGTCTATGGTATTGCCTTCGACTTTTTCAATGTGTCGGGCGGCCTTTACGTAGACAAGGAGACCAATCCGTCAATCCGAAGCAGTGCCCAGGGTCTCTTCATGATCATGACCAATGGCCTTGGCGCCACGGTCGGCACACTCGCGGCCATGGCTGTTGTAAACTACCATGTGGTTCCTACCGACTCACCCGAACAGCAACTTGCCGGGTGGCGCACCTGCTGGTATATCTTTGCGGCATACGCACTTGTTGTCGGTATTCTGTTCTGGATTATATTCCGCGACAACAAGCAATCTGATGAAAATACAATAGATAAAAAATCTAATCTCGCCAAGGCGGAGATTCCCGCCGGCAGCGGCCTGACCGAAGAGTTGTGATTCGATTTTACGCACCCGATATCAAAAATACGCTCGAGCTCCCCGAGGTGGAGTCGGGCCACTGCATCCGCGTGCTTCGAATGCACGAGGGCGACGAGATTCATGTTACCGATGGTGCCGGACACGCATTCGTATGCGAAATCACCGGCGCAAGTCCCAAGCACACATCCGTGCGGATAATCGAAGAAAATGATGAACCGCTCCATTGGTCACCGCAAATTACACTTGCAGTGGCGCCCACAAAGAATATGGACCGGATGGAGTGGCTTGTTGAGAAAGGTGTCGAGATTGGGGTGAACAAAGTTGTGTTCCTCAATTGTCTGCACAGCGTGCGCCGTGTAGTGAAGCGTGAACGTGTGGAGAAAATCATGGTATCGGCCATGAAACAAAGCCTCAAATCAACGCTGCCGCAACTCGTGGAGATGATTGATTTCGACAAGTTTATAGCATCGGAGACGTCCGAATGCAGATTTATGGGATACTGCGATCCGAAAATTGAACGGCGCGAATTTGCGTGCACTTACGACGGCATGTCAGACATCTGTATACTGATTGGTCCTGAGGGCGACTTCACGCCTGATGAGGTCAATATGGCCATAGACGCCGGGTTCATGCCGGTAACTTTCGGCAATACACGCCTGCGCACTGAGACTGCCGCACTCTACGCCCTTTGTTCGGCACACACTATCATCACCCAGCGATAAAAGAAACCCCGCTAACAATAGTTAAGGCCTCGAATCAGTATTTTATGATTCGAGGCCTTAACTATTTTCGAGGCTTTAGCTATTATTGAGCTTTCGGGGGAATGCCCGGCTGGTCGGGTGTTCCGGAGTCGGTAAAGAACGGGTAGGGGATACCAAACAATTGTTCGGGGCTCTTACCCGGACTCATATACCCATCGATAATTGTATCTCGGCCTGTCGGGTTCTCGAAGACATACAGGTCAAATTCATGCAGCATCACAGCGAGGTGTTCGAACACTGTGGCCTGAATTGACTCGTAGGGGAGCCATGATGATGTCGAAGTGAAGCAGTAAATCTGCAGTGGCACGCCTGTCGATGTCTGTGCAAGAGTTGTAACAAAGCAAGTGTCAGCATGCGAGATATTGGGATTCGCATCAAGATACATACGCATATAGGCCCTGAACACTCCCAGATTTGTCTCAATCGAGCCATCTACGAGACCTGCCGAGTTGTTGACATTTTCAATCTTACCCTCGTCACGCTGCTTGATTTTGGTCTTAATCCAATTCGCCATGAGAGGAATCTCTGCAAATTTAGCAAGCATCTCGGGTGTTGTCTGCACTACACTGTCTGCATCGATCATATATGAGCGCTGGATGCGGCGAGTGCCGGAATTCTGCATATTGCGGAAGTTCTTGAATCCACCTGTAATCAATGTGTAAGGAGGAACAGTCGAGATCGTTTTGTCCCAATTGACTATTTTTACAGCGGTCAGACTCACTTCGTCAACAATACCGTTGGCGTTGCCATTGGGCAGAGAGATCCAGTCACCTACGTGAAGAGAGTCGTTTTCTGCAAGCTGCACACCTGCAACGATTCCTAGAATAGAATCTTTGAATATCAGCATGAGGACTGCGGCGAATGCACCAAGGCCTGCCAATAGCGCAGTGGGAGATTTGTCGAGCAGTATGGCGGCTATCACGATTATTGCCACCAACCACACCAGCAATTTCACGACTTGCACAACGCCATGTAATGGCAGCTTGCGCTTATTCTCGCGCTCATTGATATTATCCCATATCACATCGCAAAGTGTCCCTAACGCTATGGCGACAACTATTACAATATAAATGACAGAGAGTCGGGACAACCATGATGCCAGAGAACTGTGCATGTAGAGTGTGAATTGAATTAATATCAAGAAGATCAGAGGTGGCAATATACTGCAGGTCTTAGTAAAAAATTTTCTTTTCACAAACGCTACATATACCGGAGACTTCACATGGTTTTCGAGTTTCTGCAATATCGCGACTACCAGCCACTTCACAGCCATTCCGATAACCATAGCAAACAGAAACACCACTATGGTGTAGAGCCAGAGGAATAATGAGGAATTATTTGCCTGTCCGATTATATCCATAATCCAGTAACAGAAATCCATCAGAATTCTGGCAATAAAATAAGTACTTTCTTCCGTATTGTGAGAAAGTTCGATTGCTACAGGCTCAACTTTGTCTAATGCATCAACCGCTAATGTATTCAAGAGTATTGGCAATGCTCCCATAATCTATTGGTTTTTATGTAAATATCTAAGCATCAATATCAAAGATATCGCGCTCTTAATTGTGTAAGCTAAATTTTGTCAGAATGTAAATGAGGCGAGAATTCCGGCACGTCGCGCCCACTGGTGTCGTCCGTCCATATTCTCTCGGCGACCCAAATTAAATTCCGCCGCACACGATATGCGCGGAGTCAAATACCAGAAGTAGTTGACAGCTATATACATTCCGGTCTTATATTCGTCAGGGTCACCATGGTGCTTCGGCAGATAGCGTGTGGCACCCCACGTTCCGGAGAAGAACATCGAAGGATTCAGATTGTATTGGATGGCTGCATAACCACCGATAGTGCCGGGTGCATACATTTTGCCGGCCCGGTATGGATTCCCGACGAGGTCATACTTGCCCATCAGCCAATCGCCTCCGAGACTCGAATAGCCGCGGCCTCCGTTTAACATGCCATAGAGTGTGATATGGTCTTCAGGTTGCCATCTTGTAGATACCTGGAGGCCCCAGCCCACTACAGTATGGTTCTTGGCTTGGACCATATCGCGATACATCAGGCTGCGCATTATTCCGGCGAGTCGGACATAGCCGGACTTCCACGAATATTGGCCAAACGCTGCAACGTCGGGAATATACTGGTTGACTTGCTGTGTTTTGAATCCGTCGGCGGCTACATGATCAGTCGGACTTTCGACCGAGGCGGCAAGTGACCAGCCCTTTTTGAACTGGTGTAACCATCTGACCAGAACTGTAGTGGCACTCATCTTGGCGTTAGGTCCGGCAGCATCTACGGCCGGAGGCAATGCTCCCGGGTCGCTGAATGTCGAGTTGGTGTAACCGATGGTCCAATCATTGATTTGACCGTATGCTTTCTTTAAATGAAAGTCGCGTGATTCGTAGCCATTGAAGTTGGCCTCGATATAGAGTTCATAATTACCCAATTTTTTGTTACGGCCAATAACTCTGAAGAACAGTGCTGTTCCGGCAGGAGTGGTTCCAAGCTGATGCTTCTTTGCCGGATCTTTATCCATCGGTATAAGATAAGGAGCAAATGCCGGGCTCGGGATAGAGCCTCCCCAATCGTAATAGGCGCGCATACGTACACATCCGCCCACACCCATGGCAAGATTATTGTCCTTGCTCATGAAAAGAAAATATGGAGCCAACGGGTCCTGGAAGTGTCTGAACTGGTCCATATAGAAACGTTGGACCATCATGCTCGTGGAGTCGGGTGATGGATTGTCTCCTTTCCCGAAATATATGAACTTGTGATCTTTGAGGGTGCTGTCCATGGCAATTTCTGTCATGGTCTTAGCCTGACTGCCCAAGGCAGAGAAAGCTATGAGAGCTAAAATAGCGGTTAAGCAATTGTGCGTTTTCATATTCGGATAGGTTGCGTGTATGCTTCCATCATCGTGGATTGCACACATCTGATATAGTTACCTCTATAACAACCTATTCGTCGCGATAGTTTAAATTAAGTTAAGTTAATTTAATTTACTTATTATATTAGTCACGGCCGAAGATACGGTCGAACAAGGAACGCTTGTCGGAGGGACGGAAGTGAACAGAAAGTTTGTCGTCGTGCTTACTGAAAAAGAGAATATGCGATTGGAATACGAACGCGACATTACGGTCAAATTCGAGAACAGCATATAATCCACGTTTCAGGAAACGTTTAAAAGGGCTGAACTCATCGAGTCCACCCACAACAACCTCATCGTCAGCGAGAATTAGGTCATGATGAGGTTTAAGAAGATCTACATAATAAGGCAGGTTAAGTTCGTCTGTGTTTTTAACCGGCTTATTGTAGGTCTTATAAATTTCAGATATTACTTCTTGTGTAATCATTTTTCTTGTTACCTTCCACTCCCTTATATATTAACCAGATTGTTGGGAGGTTTGTTTACATTTTTTAATAAAAAAGGCAGAAATCGCCCTAACCCGACAAGGGTTATGTGTGATTTCTGCCTATTATAATTAAGATTCGCCCAATTAGGCATTAAGGTCCGCACCACGCGGATTTCTAAAGATTCGAGTATTTGAATGGCGGAGTCTTACGACTGTCACCCATTATCCGAGGAAGCTGAGAAGGACACCTGCGGCAACTGCCGAACCGATAACGCCGGCCACGTTGGGGCCCATAGCGTGCATCAGCAGGTAGTTGGAGGGATCATACTCGAGACCGAGATTGTTCGATATACGCGCCGCCATAGGCACTGCCGATACACCGGCATTACCAATAAGCGGGTTGATCTTCTTGCCCTTACGTAGGAACAGATTGAAGATCTTCACCGAAAGCACACCTGCACTTGAAGCGATGATGAAAGCGCAAAAGCCCAGTGCGAAGATTATAATGGTATCGAAAGTCAGGAACTTATCGGCCTGCGTCGAGACACCAACTGTCAGACCAAGCAGGATAGTCACGATGTCGGTCATGGCATTGCTTGCGGTCTTGGCCAGACGAGTTGTTACACCGCTCTCACGCAGCAGATTGCCGAAGAAGAGCATGCCGAGAAGCGGCAGACCTGAAGGCACTACAAAGCAAGTAAGAATCAGTCCGACTACCGGGAAGATAATCTTCTCGTTCTGGCTGACAACACGTGCCGGTTTCATCTTGATCATGCGTTCCTTCTTGGTAGTGAACAGACGCATCAGCGGGGGCTGAATAAGGGGAATGAGCGCCATATACGAATAAGCCGAAACGGCAACCGCACCAAGAAGCGACGGGTTAAGCTTCGACGTGGTGAAGATGGCAGTCGGGCCGTCTGCACCACCGATGATAGCCACACAGCCTGCCGACAAAGGGTCGAATCCACACAGCAGTGCAAGCATGTATGCACCGAAAATACCAAACTGCGCACATGCGCCGATAATCATAAGTTTAGGATTAGCCAGCAAAGCCGAGAAATCGGTCATCGCGCCGATGCCAAGGAAAATCAGCGGCGGGTACCATCCGCGCTCAACACCATTATATAGTATATTGAGCACAGAACCCTCCTCATAGATGCCTATCTCCATCCCCGACTGGAACGGAATGTTGCCGATAAGCATGCCGAAGCCTATCGGGACAAGCAGCAGAGGTTCAAAATTCTTCTTGATTGCGAGCCATACGAAAAAACAGCCGATGGCAAGCATCAGCAGATTTTCCCATTGACAATTGTAGAAGCCTGTGAATTTCCAGAATTCAGAAATTGTACGTGTGAGAAAATCGCCGAAAGAATAACTGTCAAGTAGTATCATGATAATTTAAAGTCTATACCTGTATAATATTGGTTACTCGATGACGAGCAGGTCAGTGCCTTCGAGCACTGTGTCGCCAACATTGACCAGGATTTGCTTAACAGTACCCTCGACCGAACTACGGATATCATTTTCCATCTTCATAGCTTCGAGCACACCAACCTTGTCGCCGATTTTGACGGAATCTCCCACTTTGACACTGATACTCATCACAGTGCCCGGAAGCGGACTCTTGACGGCGCCGGCAATTGATTGACGCGGCTGCGGAGTCGGTTTGGTGGCGGGAGTCGTGGTCGGACCTACATTAGTGTGACCTGACTGGCTGAGTGCAGGTTTCTGCTGTACTTTTTTCTCAAGCTCAACCTTGTACGGCACGCCGTTTACTTCGACAGTGGCTTCATTATCGACAATGTCGCCAACCTGCACGGTGAATTTCATGCCGTTGATTTTATATTTATATTCTTTCATTTTTCTAATAAATAGATAGGGAATTTACTTTTTGAGTGGGCGCTGCGGCGAGGCCGGCTGTTCGGGAGTCGACCGCAGGTTGTAGATTTTGGAGTTCCAGGGTGAATAAGCCTTACGCAACTTACGGATGGTAAGAATAGTGTCTTCTATATCATGTCCCTGGCCGGTATGCTCGGCGAGTGCCATACTTATGGCTGCTATAACCTCGCCTGAATCGAGTTCATCATGGTGGTCTTCAGCCGTGAACTCATCTACACCATGAGCTTTGCGCTTGCGGTTCTTCTGGAATGCGGTCGATATACGGCCAAAACCCAAGAATAGAAGACTGAGCACTACAAGAGCACCAATCACGATGCCCATTGCGATTATGGTGATGGCAAAACCGTACTCATCGTTCTCCTTAGCATTCCTCGCCTTTTCGGCCTTTATCATCTCGCGACTTATCTGACTCTCCTGCACGGTGTTGACATCGTTGCTCGGAGTCCAGTCTCCCTGCACGTCTGTCTGCTCACCCTGTTGCGAAACCACCGTGAAATCGGTGGCCGATTCGGGTTGTGAGCCGGCACTGGCGGGAACGGCAGTGGCAATTGCCAGCAAAGCTGTAAGTCCGATTATTGTTGTTTTAATGGTCTTCATTTTGGAAGTGTATCAAAAAAAGACAGCTCGGCGAAACAGCACATGTCGGGCCGTTTCGTCGAGCCGGTCATATTAGAGAGGTATATTGCCGTGTTTCTTAGGCGGATTGGTCTGCTTCTTTGTGGCAAGCATATTGAGAGCTTTAATCACGCGGAAGCGGGTATTGCGCGGTTCGATGACATCGTCAATATATCCATACTTCGCAGCCTGATAGGGATTGGCAAAGAGATCGGAGTATTCATCCTGTTTAGCCTTGATGAATTCAGCAGGATTTTCTGCAGTCTTTGCTTCCTTGGCGTAGAGCACGCCGACAGCACCCTCAGCACCCATAACGGCGATTTCGGCCGAAGGCCAGGCATAGTTCATATCGCCGCGGAGCTGCTTGCAGCTCATCACAATGTGGCTACCGCCGTAGCTCTTGCGCAGTGTCACAGTCACCTTGGGCACTGTAGCCTCACCATAGGCGTAGAGCAGTTTTGCGCCGTGAAGGATCACACCGTTATACTCCTGACCTGTGCCGGGGAGGAAGCCCGGAACGTCAACGAGAGTAACGAGCGGAATATTAAATGCGTCGCAGAAACGTACGAAGCGAGCGCCCTTGCGCGATGCATTAGAGTCGAGCACACCTGCAAGCACCTTGGGTTGGTTGGCCACGATACCTACAGCCTGTCCGTTGAAACGTGCGAAACCGATGATGATGTTCTTCGCGAAATCTTTTGAAACTTCGAGGAATTCACCATTATCGACAACCGACGAGATAACCTCGTACATGTCGTAGCTGCGCTTAGGATTGTCAGGGATAATATCGTTGAGTTTGTCCTCAAGACGGTCGATGGGGTCATTGCACTCAACGAGGGGAGTCTCTTCAAGATTATTCTGAGGAATGTAGCTCATCAGCTTGCGGACGAGAGCCAGAGTCTCCTCCTCGTTCTCAGCAGCGAAGTGAGTAACGCCGCTCTTCGAAGCGTGAACGGATGCGCCACCGAGCTGCTCCTGTGTAACGTCCTCACCGGTAACGGTCTTCACAACCGACGGTCCGGTCAGGAACATATAGCTCAGGCCCTTGGTCATGATAGTGAAGTCGGTAAGAGCCGGGCTGTAAACCGCGCCGCCGGCGCAGGGGCCCATGATGGCCGAAATCTGGGGGATAACACCCGATGCGAGGATATTGCGCTGGAATATCTCAGAATAGCCTGCCAATGCGTTGATACCCTCCTGGATGCGCGCACCACCTGAGTCATTAAGACCAATCACAGGTGCGCCCATCTTCATGGCGAGGTCCATCACTTTGCAGATCTTGAGCGACATGGTCTCAGAGAGCGAACCGCCGAATACTGTGAAATCCTGTGCGAAGACATATACCAGACGGCCTTCGATTGTACCGAAGCCGGTTACCACACCATCGCCGAGGATATGCTTTTTGTCTTGTCCGAAGTTGGTGCAACGGTGTGTCACAAACATATCGAGCTCTTCAAAGCTGCCCTCGTCGAGGAGCATTGCTATACGCTCGCGTGCTGTGTACTTGCCACGTGCATGCTGTTTCTCAATCGCTTTTTCGCCGCCGCCAAGTCTGGCCTGCGAGCGCTTTTCAATAAGCTGACTGATTTTTTCTTCCTGTTTGCTCATTTCTTTGTGTTATAGAAAGTTTTTTGCATATTTAAATCATTTGTCGATCAAGCAATGAGTCAATTGCATAAAAAACTCCATTACTTAACTTTTAAATGATTCATTACCTACTTATTGGGATCTTCGCAAAGTTCGGTCAAGACTGCCTGTGTCGATTTCGGGTGCAGGAAAGCGATCTGCAGACCATCGGCACCGCCTCGAGGAGCTTTGTCGATAACCTTCACGCCCTTGGCTTCAACTTCGGCAAGCGCGTTGGCAACGCCATCTTCAACGGCAAATGCCAGGTGGTGCATACCGCCGCGGCCACCGTTCTTCTCAATGAATTTTGCGATTGTGCTATCCGGGCTGGTAGCTTCAAGAAGTTCGATCTTAGTGTCGCCAACCTTAAAGAATGCGGTTGTCACTTTCTGGTCTTCAACGACTTCCTGTTTGTAGCATTTGAATCCAAGAACTTCTTCATAATACTTGATAGCCTCCTCGAGGTTCGGCACTGCTATGCCAATGTGTTCAATGTGCGAAATTTTCATTGAATTTAGATTTTATGGGTTGTTAATTTAATTCATTAATATTTGCGGCAATTTTGCTGACTGCCGCTCGCAAAAGTAACTTCTTGCGTTCAGTGTGCAAATTTATAAAAAAAATTATATAGTTTTTTAAAAAAATGGCAAAAATTGAAAAAAATTGGATATGTCGTATTTTATTTATAATTTTGCGAATAAATCTGAACATGTGTTGAGGCATTCGCAAAGGATGTCGAAGCGACATTAACCTAAAAACAAATTTGTAATGAAGGTAACTCCGCTCGTGATAGCCACATATGTGGGTGGCAACGTGGAGGGCGATGAAAATATAGAGATTACGGGTTTTGCCAAGATAGAAGAGGCGAAACCCGGTGATATATCTTTTATCTCAAACCCAAAATATTCTCATTTTCTCAACAGCACCAAGGCATCAGTCCTTCTTGTCGGTCGCGATTTAGAGTCTCCGGGCGAGGGTGGACCTACATTGGTCCGAGTGGATGATCCTTATGTAGCCTTGGCTCGTCTGCTTGAGGTGTTTGCAGCCAAACCCAAGCCGGTTGGAGTGGAGCAGCCCTCGTTCGTTTCCGAAGGAGTCGAATTGTCAGAAGGCATCTACATAGGTGCTTTTGCTTATATCGGCAAGGGCGTCAAACTTGGCAAAAACGTCAAGATTTATCCGCAGAGCTATGTGGGCGACGGTGTTACAATCGGCGATGACACGGTGATACGCGCAGGCGTCAAAATCTATGAAGCTTGCAAGATTGGCAGCCGCTGTCTGATACACAGCGGCGCTGTTATAGGCGCCGACGGCTTCGGACATGCACCTCAGGCCGATGGCTCATATGAAAAAATAGCACAGATCGGCAATGTTGTCATAGGCGATGATGTCGAGATCGGAGCAAACACCACTGTAGACCGTGCAACTTTTGGAAGCACCGTAGTCGGCAACGGCACAAAACTTGACAACCTGATTCAAGTTGCCCATAATGTCGAAATAGGTAAAAACAATGTTTTTGCCGCACAGACAGGCATAGCCGGTTCGACCAAGATTGGCGACAGCAACCGCGTGGGTGGTCAGGTAGGATTTGCCGGTCACATCAAAATTGGAGATAACAACGAATTTGGAGCACAAAGCGGTGTTCCCAATAGTATCGGTGACAATAACCGACTTATCGGATATCCGGCAGTGGATTTTATGAAATTCGCAAAAATGCAGGTCTACATGCGTAGACTCCCCGAACTTTTCAGAAAAAAATAAAAAATCTATATGAAACAGCTAACTCTCAAAGATTCCTTTTCAGTAAAGGGCAAAGGATTGCACTCAGGACTGGAGATTGAGGCAATTTTCAAGCCGGCGTCTGAGAATACCGGATATAAGTTCCGCAGAGTGGATCTTGAAGGACAACCGATAATAGATGCTATAGCCGAGAACGTTGTAGACACACGCCGCGGCACAGTGATAGCGAACCGCCAGGGTGACATGGTAAGCACCGTCGAGCACTCACTCGCGGCTTTATATGCAGCCGGCGTTGATAACTGCATTATAGAGGTGAACGGTCCGGAAGTTCCTATCCTCGACGGCAGTGCAGTGATTTTTGCCGATAAGATTGAAGAAGTCGGACTCGTTGAGCAAAACGACGAGAAAGATTATTACATTATCAAGGAGAAGACACAACTCAAGGACGAGGAAACCGGATCAACTCTCACTATTTATCCCGATGACGGTTTCAGCGTAGAGTGTATGGTCGAGTACAATT
>N._albigula_661_foregut__coassemble_27_pt1 | contig 18990 bp, 14 predicted proteins | sample N__albigula_661_foregut__metabat2_high_PE_002 | metagenome-assembled genome bin N
TAGCCGCGAAGACGTAACCGTCGTAATACGCGATTCCGTCCGGCTCATACCCCACCTCGACAGCATCGACGGTTTTGAAGTTCTCGGTGTCAATCTTGGCCACAAAGCCTTTGGTGAATGTCTTTGTGCCCGAAGTAGTGGTGCATTCATGGCCGTATGACGTTACGTAGACATACCGCCCGTCAGAGGCAAGATTGCGGTTGTTGGGAATTTCCTCAGTAGCACCCACAGCCTTTCCCTCAGCATCGATAAACTGTATGATGTTCGACATGTTGACCGTGATGGCCAGCAGATTCGGCTTCACCTGAATAATGTCGTTGGGCGTGTCGCCAAGCTTATAACCGTTGACATCGCGAAACCAATGGTTGCTCACCACGCAACCGTTATCGAAGTATGTCAGACTTCCGTTGTCCGACTGCCACAGACCCTGATTGAGCAAAACAATCTTCTCCTGAGCCGCCGCTGTCATCGAAACAGCCATAAGGACGAGCATAGATGCCAAATGTGTGTAAAATTTCTTCATATGCATAAATTATAGTGAGTAAGTCAGTGAAAAGGTAAAACTCCGGCCCGGCATCGGGTAGCGTGGCACCTGCTCATACTGTTTGTCGAGCAGGTCGTTAATTTCGAACGAGGCGGTAAGCCACCGCCATGTGCCGGTGAGTTTCAGGTCCACATTGTTGTAGGGCTTTAGTGAGTCGTCAGGATCGGCGTACGACCACATGCGCTCGCCCACATACAAGTCAGAAACCGTAAGTGTCAGCCATTTCCAGCCGACTATACCGGTTATGCCGCACGAGAATGTCGGCGAGTAGCAAATCGGCTTGTTGTACGACTGGCTGTCAGGGTTGGTACGGTTCAGATCCCGCTGCCATGTCAGAGAGGACAGCAACGAGAATGACCATTCGGCCGGCGAGAAAGTACCCGAAAGCGTCGCGTTGAGTCCACGACAATTAGTTTTGCCATAGTTCATCATCGACCAGGAATAAGTGCCCTTCAACGGCAGGCAGACAATCCTGTTCTCCACCTTGTTGATATATCCGTCAACCTGGACATCGGCTGCCCACAACGAATTGCTGAAATGGTATTCGGCTCCGACGTTATACTGCGTGGTATATTCCGGTTTTAGATTGCGGTTTCCTACCTGAGTGTAATACAGATCGTTGAGTGTAGGTATTCGGAAGATGCGCTTGTACCAGGCCCGGAATGAGAAACCTTTTACAGAATAGCCGAGCGTCACCGAGGGAGTGAATTTGCCGAGCGGTTTGGCGGCGCCGGCCTTTATTCGCGTCCAGTCGCGGTAGTGCTGGTAAAGTATCGAGGCTGCCAGTCGCACGCGCGCGTACTCCGCCTGCAGGGCCAAAACCGCTTTCTGGTCGAGCCGACGAACGGTTCGGAATTTGCGCAGGTCGGCCTTGAGCCACGACATACGCGCGTCGTAGCCGACATTGACACTTATCCACTCCAGCGGACTGTAGGTGTAGGCGGCAGATGCGAACGCGTCTTTCTGCCGGAAATGGTTGTCGACACGTGCAGTGTTCTGGTTCTCGGGGTAGTCTGTGCAATAACGCAGATACTCCTGCGTATACTTGGCGTTGAACAGCACCTGGTGATTGTCAGAAAATCTGTTCTTCCACGATGCCTGGGCGAACCAGTCGACATCCCATTCACGGCCAACATTGACATACTTGTCCGACAGACGGCGCACGATTCCGCCGGGCACTCCCCTCTCTGACACATAGCAGTAGGTATGTGCCGAGAATCCCCGGTGGAAAGCCGCTCCCTCAATCCTGTAATATTCAATATCGGAGTTGCGGCGCGTACCGACCGTGTCTTCAAATTCCGAATTGTAGCGGAAGCGGTAGTCTCCTTTGGAGTGTAGATATTCGCCGTCGATAAATCCGCTCCAGCCCTTGCGGTTCATCTGCGCGGTGACACGTCCTTTATATGTATGGAACGACCCGATTGCCCCCATCACCGACAGAGAGTCCGACTGCGGGCGGCGCGTGCGCAGATACACGGTCGCACCCGATGCATACTCCGATGCAGTCTGACAGTGGTCAAGTTTGTTGGCGTTGTAGAGTGAGACCGACTCGAGTGTTGAAAGTGAGAACTTACCGAGGTCCACGGTTCCGTTCTGCGCGTTGGTGACGCGTATACCATCTATATAAATGCCCACATGCCGGGATCCGAGCGAGCGGACATTTACGGTTTTCAGACCGCCCAACCCTCCGTAATCCTTTATCTGCACACCGGCGAAATACTTCAGCGCATCGGCTATCGAAGTCGACGAAAGCGCCTGCAGTTTTGCGCCCTCCAAGGTCTGGACAGTAGCCAAAGGCCGGCGACACACCGTGACCACAACCTCATCAAGAATCTGCGCCGAGTCATTACGTTCCGGCTCGGAAGCACAGACCGTCAACGCAGTGACAACAAACGCAAACAGACATAACGAGCCGCGCCTGAGCGCACGACGCGCGGCAAGCGAACAGACACGACGAAACGCACTCCTTATAGTATTAAGGACTGCTGAATCTGCTTTATAAGATACACTGTTGTCGGTGGACTCCATTCAGGCCTTCCCTTTGCATTGCGGCCGCCGGGCAGCCGGGTTGTAAAAAATGCGGGAAACGCCCGTGTGGACATGAATGGGTAAAAGAAGCACTGCACTGACACACTGCCAGTGGGAGAACACACCCATCTTCCCGCAGGTGTCAAGTCTCGCTAATGAACTGGCAGGTCTTCTGACTTGTTCCTTCCGAAAATGCCCTTCTCAGAGCCGATGGCTCCAATGGATCTGCATTTTCATAAGACGGCGCATGGCCGTCTGGAACTTACAGCAGCGGGTACTGTTCCGGACTCTAACCGGATTCCCTATTGAGATAAGCAATCTGTCGACTGACGGACTGACGGATTGCAATCACCAATTCGGCGGCAAAAATAATACTTTTATTCAAATACCGCAAATCAGTTTGGAAATTTGTATCAATTTACGACAAGATTTATATCAATATCTGCTCATTGAGCAAATTATAGCCATATTATGACTAAATTGTGACAAACTTTGCAAGAAGAAGCCTTTTCGGTTGAATATTTTTTATTAATTTTGCATATTAAACGCAAAATGCACTACGCCCAAATAATGAGATTGAAAAACCAAATAAAATCTAACATGAAACAGATTCTCGGAGCAGCCGCACTCTGCCTGGTGGCGGTGGGCTGCACAAACCAGAAAGACCGGACATCGCAGCTCGCGTCCGGTCTTGATCCTCAGTCGTTCGACCGCGAATTCCGCGGTGAGAAGACAGCCCTTTACACCCTTAAGAACGCCTCCGGCATGGAGGTAGACATCACCAACTACGGCGGCCGCGTCGTGTCGCTGATGGTTCCCGACCGCGACGGCAAACTTCAGGACGTGGTGCTCGGCTTCGACAGCGTTGCTGCCTACTTCCCCGAAATCAACCAATCGGACTTCGGAGCATCGGTGGGCCGTTACGCCAACCGCATCAACCAGGGCCGCTTTGTGCTCGACGGCGACACCGTGAAACTTCCGCAAAACAACTTCGGCCACTGCCTGCACGGCGGCACAGATATGGGCACTCTCGGATGGCAATACCGCGTCTACAATGCTCAGCAGCCAAACGACACCACTCTCGTGCTGACAATCAACGACGCTGACGGCAACAACGGCTTCCCCGGCACCGTCAACGCCACCGTCACCTACAAGCTTCTGTCGGACAATACCCTCGACATCTCTTATGAGGCCACTACCGACAAACCGACCGTGGTCAACATGACCAACCACTCATACTTCAACCTGTCGGGCGACCCTGCCAAGTCAATCACCGACCACGTGCTGACCGTCAACGCTCCGTCGTACACACCGGTCGACAGCACATTCATGACCACAGGAGAGATTGCAGTCGTCGAAGGCACTCCGTTTGATTTCACACAGCCCAAGGAGATTGGTCGCGACATTGACCAGCCCGGCAACGAGCAGGTGAAGTTCGCCAACGGCTACGACCACAACTGGGTTCTCGGCACAAACGGCGATGACAAAGTTGTGGCAGCCACCCTCTACAGCCCGGCCAGCGGCATTTCGATGGATATGTTCACATCCGAACCCGGCGTGCAGATATACACCGGCAACTTCCTCGACGGCACCCAGACCGGCAAACGCGGCGTTGTCTACAACAAGCGCGCGGGTGTATGCCTCGAGACCCAGCACTACCCCGACTCGCCCAACAAACCTGAGTGGCCGACCACCACTCTGCGTCCCGGCGAGAAGTACAGCAGCCACACCGCCTACAGATTCTCAGTGAAATAAAAACTAACGATCTATAAATTAAACATTCACCTAAAATAACATCATGCAATTACTTGACTGGCTGGTTATCGGCCTATTCTTTATCGCTCTGATCGGCATCATCTGGTATGTGATGCGTCAGAAGCAGGCAAACGCCGAAGACTACTTCCTCGGCGGTAAAGACGCCACATGGATTGCCATCGGCGCATCAATCTTCGCATCCAATATCGGTTCAGAACACCTCATCGGACTCGCCGGCTCGGGTGCATCGTCGGGCATGGCAATGGCACACTGGGAAATCCAGGGATGGATGATTCTTATCCTCGGCTGGGTGTTCGTTCCATTCTACTCTCGCTCCATGGTCTACACCATGCCTGAGTTCCTTGAGAAACGCTTCAACCCGCAGAGCCGCACTATCCTGGCCACCATCTCACTGATCAGCTACGTGCTGACCAAGGTTGCCGTGACCGTTTATGCCGGCGGCCTCGTGTTCCAGCAGGTATTCGGCATCGACACCCTCTGGGGAATCGACTTCTTCTGGATTGCCGCAGTCGGTCTTGTGCTCCTCACAGCTCTCTACACCATCTTCGGCGGTATGAAATCGGTGCTCTACACCTCGGTGCTCCAGACTCCTATCCTGCTTCTTGGCTCGCTCATCATCCTTGTGCTCGGTCTCAAGGAACTCGGCGGCTGGGACGAGATGATGCGCATCTGCTCAGCTGTGAAAGTCAACGAATATGGCGACACCATGACCAACCTTATCCGCAACAACGGTGACGCGCAGTACCCCTGGCTCGGCGCACTCATCGGCTCGGCCGTGATTGGCTTCTGGTACTGGTGTACCGACCAGTTTATCGTTCAGCGCGTGCTGTCGGGTAAGAACGAAAAGGAGAGCCGCCGAGGCACAATCTTCGGAGCCTACCTCAAACTTCTGCCCGTATTCCTCTTTCTCATCCCCGGCATGATTGCATTCGCCCTGCACCAGAAACTCGGTTCGTTCCTGCCCATGATTCCCGGCACTGAGACACTTAACACCGACGCAGCCTTCCCGACCCTCGTGGCCAAACTGCTCCCCGCCGGCGTGAAAGGTCTGATCGTATGCGGCATCCTCGCTGCCCTCATGTCATCGCTCGCTTCGCTGTTCAACTCGTCGGCAGCTCTTTTCACCATCGACTTCTACCAGCGTCTGCGCCCCAAGACCGACCCCAAGAAACTTGTCAAGATCGGTCAGGCAGCAACGGTTGTAATTGTGATTCTCGGTATCCTCTGGATTCCCGTCATGCGCTCAATCGGCGACGTGCTCTACCTCTACCTGCAGGATGTGCAGTCGGTACTCGCTCCGGGCATCGCCTCGGCATTCCTCATCGGTATCCTCTGGAAACGCGCATCTGCCATGGGCGGTATGTGGGCGCTTCTCTCAGGTCTGATTGTCGGTCTGACTCGCCTCGGTGCCAAGATATACTACTCAAGCCAGGACATCGTGGCCGGCGCCAACCCCGACGCAAGCCTCTTCCAGAAAGTGTTCTACGACGAGAACTGGCTCTTCTTCTGCGGCTGGATGCTTGTATTCTGCCTCGCTGTCGGCGTGATCGTTTCGCTCTGCACCAAGGCTCCCGAAGAGCATAAAATCCAGGGACTCGTATTCGGCACCTCAACTGCCGAGCAGCGTCTCGCCACCCGTCAGAGCTGGAACAAGTGGGATGTTATCCATTCAATCATCATCCTCGGCATCACCGTGGCATTCTACATCTATTTCTGGTAAAAATAATTTAGAATTTAGAATTTAGAATTTAGGCTGACAATTCAACCGACAATTCTAAATTCTAAATTAAAAATTCTAAATTAAGAATAACGTTATGTTAGAAGAATTAAAGAAGAAAGTATGCGAGGCCAACCTCGAGTTGGTGAAGCATGGACTCGTGATATTCACCTGGGGCAACGTGTCGGGCATCGACCGCGAGAAAGGTCTGGTTGTCATCAAGCCGAGCGGTGTGAGCTACGATAACATGAAACCCGAAGACATGGTGGTCGTTGACCTCCGGACCGGAGAGGTTGTCGAAGGCAACCTGCGTCCGTCGAGCGACACCCCGACACATCTTGTAATCTACCGCGCGTTTCCCGAAGTCGGCGGTGTGGTCCACACCCACTCCACCTACGCCACCGCCTGGTCGCAGGCCGGCATCGACCTGCCCAATATCGGCACAACCCACGCCGACTACTTCCACGAGGCAGTGCCCTGCACAGCAATGATGACCGAGGCTGAGGTCAAAGGCGACTACGAACTTGAGACCGGCAACGTGATAGTGAAGCGCTTCGAAGGCATGAACCCCATGCACACACCGGGCGTATTGGTAATCAATCATGGCCCGTTCACCTGGGGCAAAACTCCGGCCGAGGCCGTGCACAACGCCGTGGTGCTCGAACAGGTGGCCAAGATGGCAAGCATAGCTTTCCAGGTAAACCCCAATCTGCGCATGAATCCGCTGCTCGTCGAGAAGCACTTCAACCGCAAACATGGTCCGAATGCGTATTATGGGCAGAAATAATCAGGAATTAGAAATTTAAAAACATATAAACTTAAAATTTAATAATCATGTCAGTATTTGATAATTATGAGATATGGTGGGTAACAGGTGCACAGCTCCTTTACGGAGGCGACGCAGTCGTGGCCGTTGACGCCCACTCGAAAGAAATGGTCGAAGGCCTCAACAACTGCGGCAAGCTCCCCATCAAGGTAGTCTACAAAGGCACCGCCAACTCATCGAAAGAGGTCAGCGACATCATGCGCGCTGCCAACAACGACGCCAAATGCGCCGGTGTCATCACATGGATGCACACATTCTCGCCGGCCAAGATGTGGATTCATGGTCTGCAGCAGCTCAATAAGCCGATGCTGCACTTCCACACCCAGTACAACGCTGAGATACCCTGGGACGACATCGACATGGATTTCATGAACCTCAACCAGTCAGCACACGGCGACCGCGAGTTCGGACACATCTGCTCGCGCATGCGTCTTCGCCGCAAGGTTGTGGTAGGACACTGGACAGACCCGAAAGCTCAGGAAAGAATCGCAGTCTGGGAACGCGTGGCTGCCGCATGGGCTGACTCTCAGGATATGCTGGTGCTCCGATTCGGCGACCAGATGAACAACGTGGCCGTGACCGACGGCGACAAGGTGGCAGCCGAACAGTACCTCGGCTACCACGTTGACTACTGCCCCGTCAGCGAACTGATGGAATACTGGAAGCAGGTCAAGGATGAGGACACCAAAGCTCTCGTTGCTACATATTTCAAGGAGTACGACCACGCAGCCGAGATGGAGAACCCCGAGTCTGACGACTACAAGGTGGTTGAGAGCGCTGCCCGCGCCGAACTCGCAATCCGCGCCATCCTTAAGGCAAAAGGTGCAAAAGCGTTTACTACAAACTTCGACGACCTCGGCACCAACGACATCAACGACCCCAAATTCGTCGGCTTCGACCAGATTCCGGGTCTCGCATCGCAGCGCCTCATGGCCGAAGGCTTTGGCTTCGGCGCCGAAGGTGACTGGAAATCGGCAGCTCTCTACCGCACCGTATGGTTCATGAACTACGGTCTGCCCAAAGGCTGCTCGTTCCTCGAGGACTACACCATCAACTTCAACGGCGAGAACTCTTCGCTGCTGCAGTCGCACATGCTCGAGGTTTGTCCGCTGATTGCATCGAACCGTCCCAAACTCGAGGTTCACTTCCTCGGCATCGGCATCCGCAAGGCTCAGACCGCACGCCTCGTCTTCACTTCGAAGGCTGAGCCCGGAATCACAGCTACTGTTGTCGACATGGGCAACCGTTTCCGCCTGATTGTCAACGACGTGAATTGCATCGAACCGAAACCTATGCCCAAGCTCCCCGTGGCTTCCGCACTCTGGATTCCGGCCCCGAGCTTCGAAGTAGGAGCAGCTGCCTGGATTCTTGCCGGTGGCACACACCACTCCTGCTTCAGCTACGACCTCACACCCGAATACTGGGAAGACTACGCTGAAATCGCCGGAATCGAGATGCTCCACATCAATGAGAACACCACAATTCCGACGTTCAAGAACGAACTCCGTTGGAACGAGGTATACTACATGCTCAACAAATCGCTCTGCTAATGGATAATATACAGCAAGCCAAAGCAGCAATTGAAGAGGGTCGCGCCATACTCGGCATCGAGTTTGGCTCGACCCGTATCAAGGCAGTCCTTGTCGATGAAGCCAACCGCCCCATCGCACAGGGAGCGCATGAATGGGAGAACAAGTATGTCAACGGCCTCTGGACTTACAGTCAGGAGGAAATATGGTTCGGTCTGCAGGACTGCTACCGCGACCTCCGCGCCAACGTCAAGGAGCTGTACGGTTGCGAGATCGAAAGCCTCGCCGCCATCGGCATAAGCGCGATGATGCACGGCTACATGCCGTTCGACAAGGATGGCAACATGCTCGCCGCATTCCGCACATGGCGCAACACCAATACAAGCAAGGCGGCAGCTGAACTGTCAAAGCTATTCGTCTACAACATTCCGCTGCGCTGGAGCATCTCGCACCTCTATCAGGCCATCCTCGACGACGAGCCGCACGTGCCGCAGATTGACTTCATCACCACGCTGGCCGGCTACATGCACTGGCAGCTCACCGGTGAGAAAGTGCTCGGCATCGGCGACGCATCCGGCATGATTCCCGTCGACCCCGACACCAAGAACTACAACGCCTCGATGATTGAGAAATTCGACAATCTCGTGGCTCCCAAAGGCTACTCCTGGAAACTTGCTGACATACTGCCCAAGGCACTCGTGGCCGGTCAGGCTGCCGGAACCCTCACTGAAGAGGGCGCCGCTCGCCTCGACATCTCGGGCAACCTCAAGGCAGGAATCCCCTTCTGTCCGCCCGAGGGCGACGCCGGCACCGGCATGGTGGCGACCAACGCTGTGAAACAGCGCACAGGCAACGTATCGGCCGGAACGTCCTCGTTCTCGATGATTGTGCTCGAAAAGGATCTCTCCAAGCCCTACGAACCTATCGACATCGTTACCACGCCCGACGGCAGCCTTGTGGCGATGGTGCACTGCAACAACTGCACATCCGACCTCAACGCATGGGTGGGTCTCTTCCGCGAGTACACCGAACTGCTCGGCATCAAACCGGACATGAACGAAATCTATGGCAAGCTCTACAACAACGCCCTCAAAGGCGACGCCGACTGCGGCGGTCTGGTGAGCTACAACTTCTTCTCGGGCGAGCCGGTGGTTGACCTGCCGCAGGGACGCCCGATGTTTGTCCGCTCTGTCTCGAACAAGTTCAACCTCGCCAACTTCATGCGCGCACATCTCCACGCGTCGGTTGCCGTGCTTAAGATCGGCAACGACATTCTGTTCAACGACGAGAAGGTGAAAGTTGACCGCATCACCGGCCACGGAGGCCTGTTCAAGACCAAAGGCGTTGGCCAGCGCATTTTGGCAGCTGCCATCAACTCCCCCATCTCCGTGATGGAGACTGCCGGCGAAGGTGGTGCCTGGGGAATGGCCCTGCTCGCCGCTTATTTGGTCAACAACAAGCAGGAGCGCAACCTGGCCGACTGGCTTGAGATCGACGTCTTCGATGGCAACACAGGCGAAAGCATCGCCCCGACTCCCGAAGAAGTTGAAGGATTCAACACTTATATCAAGAACTACATTGATTGTCTGCCGGTTGAACAGGCTGCAATCAAACATATGCAGGAATAGATAAGTAAGAGGCCGGATAACCTAAAAATCCGGCCTACAAGAACATAACGAATAATATGGACACTAAAGTAATGAACCGGGCCGCCGACACCATCCGTGTGCTTGCAGCCTCGATGGTCGAGAAGGCCAAGTCGGGACACCCCGGCGGCGCCATGGGCGGCGCTGATTTTGTCAACGTGCTCTACAGCAGCTACCTCGTAACGGATCCCGACGATCCTACCTGGTACGCACGCGACCGCTTCTTCCTCGACCCCGGCCACATGTCACCCATGCTCTACAGCGTGTTGGCGCTGACCGGCAAATACACAATCGATGAGCTCCAGCAGCTCCGCCAGTGGGGCAGCGTATGCCCGGGCCACCCCGAACTCGATCCCGAGCGCGGCGTTGAGAACACTTCCGGTCCGTTAGGACAGGGCCACACCATGGCAGTAGGCTGCGCCATCGCTGAGCGCTTCCTCCAGGCTCGCTTCGGCGACGTGGTTGCTCACAAAACCTACGCCTTCATCTCCGACGGCGGTGTGCAGGAAGAAATCTCGCAGGGCGCCGGTCGTCTGGCAGGTTACCTCGGTCTGTCGAACCTCATCATGTTCTACGACTCCAACAAAATCCAGCTCTCGACCAAGGTCGATGCTGTCGATGACGAGGATGTAGCCGCCAAGTACCGCGCATGGCAGTGGAACGTGATTGAAGTAGACGGCACCGACCCCGTAGCCATGGGCAAAGCCATCGAAGAGGCGCAGAATGAGACAAAGCGCCCCACGCTGATTCTCGGTCACACCGTGATGGGTCGTGGCGCAGTCACCGCCGACGGCAATAGCTTCGAGGAACAGTGCTCGACACATGGTCAGCCGTTGTCGAAATCGGGTGCCGACTATGCCGCTACAATGCGCAACCTTGGCGCTGACCCTGAGAACCCCTGGGTGATTCCGGCAGAAGTGGCAGCTCTCTATGCCGGGCGCAATGAGCAGCTCCGCAAGATTGCCGCCGAGCGCAAGGCCAAAGCTGCCAAATGGGCTGAGGAGAACCCCGAGAAGGCAGCCCAGCTCAAGAGCTGGCTCGCCGGCGAGGTGACTCCCGTCGACTACTCGGCTATCGTGCAGAAGGCCGACGATGCAACCCGCTCCGCTTCGGCCAAGGTGCTCGAGGCTCTCGCCCAGCAGGTAGGCAACATGATCGTTTCATCGGCCGACCTCGCCAACTCCGACAAGACCGATGCATTCCTGAAGCACACTCATCCGTTCACCAACGGAGACTTCTCAGGTGCATTCCTCCACGCAGGCGTTTCGGAGCTGACTATGGCTGCCGTCATGAACGGTATCGCCCTGCATGGCGGCGTGATCTGCGCATGCGGCACATTCTTCGTATTCTCCGACTACATGAAGCCCGCCGTGCGTATGGCTGCGCTCATGGAGCTGCCCGTTAAATACATCTGGACACACGACGCATTCCGTGTCGGCGAGGATGGTCCCACCCACGAACCCGTGGAGCAGGAGGCACAGATCCGACTTATGGAAGAACTCCGCAACCTATCGGGCAAGCCCTCGATGCTGGTGCTCCGTCCGGGCGACTCTGTTGAGACATCCGTATGCTGGAAGATGGCCATGGAGAACACCGAGACTCCCTCGGCGCTTATCCTGAGCCGCCAGAACATCAAAGACCTGCCTGCCACAAGCGGCAACCGCTACGAAGAGGCGCTCGGTGCCGAGAAGGGCGGTTATGTAGTGATGAACGCCGAGAATCCGGCTGCCATCCTGGTCGGCAACGGCTCTGAGGTATCGCTGCTCTGCGAGGTTGCCGAAGCTCTGCAAGCCGAAGGCATCTGCTGCCGCGTGGTAAGCGTGCCTTCGATCGGTCTGTTCTTGAACCAGCCGGTTGAGTATCGCCGCGCAGTGATGACGCCGGGCGTGCCGACCTTCGGTCTGACAGCAGGTCTGCCCTCGACACTCCGCTCGATAGTAGGCTCTGACGGATACGTCTTCGGTCTCGACCACTTCGGCGCGTCAGCGCCCTATAAGGTGCTCGACGAGAAATTCGGCTTTACAATCGCCAATATCAGCGCAGAGGTAAAGAAGTTCATAGGCAAGTAACCGATGCCGGGTAAAAAAAAGAGCCGCGACTCAGGTCGCGGCTCTTTTTGTCTATACGCTCAGAGAGAAGCGTCACTGCCGGGGCGGGAGGGTCAGCGCGGCGGGGAGCAGCAGCGGCGAGGCGAGCGTAAGCTCGACAGGCTGCGTCGGGTCGGTGCAGCGCACGTAGGCCACAAGGTGGCCGCCATATACGCGCTGGCGGCTGTCGCGATAGTCGCCCATGTCGAAGTTATCTCCCGATTCGAGTGCCAACAGTTCGCCGCCTCCCTTGACACGCACCGTGATGTTATTGTCGGCAAGCTTCACCGGCACGCCGTTCTCATCTACAACCTCTATCTCTATTATCGCAACCTGACCGGCCTTGTCGAAGCTCTGACGATCCGACTCCGCAACTATAGCATACGGGCATCCGGAGGTCTCTATTGCATAGTTGGCGGCTACGTTTCCGGCCTTGTCGAGGCCCTCGGCTGTGAGACGACCCGGCGCATAGGGAATGTCCCGGTGTATTACGCCCGTGCTGTCATCTTTCGGCTTGAGAGCGCCGACCTCGCGCCCATCGAGCAGCAGCAGCCGTGCCTGCGGCTGATTGGTGTAGCACACGGCGCAGCGAATAACAAATAAGCGCCGCATTTTTAACATTTTTTATAAGCCAATCTGAATCAAAGTAATAATTAAATTTGAGTCAGAACGCACAGACAGGGCTTATCTGGGAATCACAAGTTATCCTGACTTAGCAGTTTTTTAAGCAACGGAATAAGAGTTGGGATATCTGTCTGAATAACAGTCCATAGAACCTCCGGCCGTATAGTATAATATCCATGAACCAAAACATGACGCATACCTTCCAGTTCTCTCCACGGCAATTCCGGATTAGCCTGCTTGAATTCCTTGGTTATCATGTAAGCAGCTTCTCCGATGATTTCCACCATCTTAGTAAGCCCATAAAAACTCACCGGATCACTTTTTATTGACTCACACGTATGTTTTGAGTTCTCACATTCTAAAATTTGAGCCATTTCGAGCATGTGCTGCAGACGTCCTTTATCCTTAAGCGGGTCTCTCATATATTAGAAGTTTATCGTTTTCAACACTTTTTTTGGCAAAATCCAAAATTCCCCGACGCTCCACCAAATCGACTTTCATTCCGAGCAAGTCTGAAAGATCCATAAGTATTCTACCCATCTTAAATAGAGAGACAACGCCATTTGATTCATCAAAATCAACCATTATGTCAATATCGCTTTCATCAGATTCTTCCCCTCTCGAACACGATCCGAACAACCATGCCCGAACGATTGGCTGCCCTGCCATAAATTTCCTGATCTTAGGAAGTAAAGTTTGAATTTTGTTACTTATCATATTTATTGATTTGAAGAATATGCAATAAATCCCACAGGCAATGGGCTTGCGGGATTTTGTGTTTTTTATGGTTCGGCGGAGTGAGGGGGATTCGAACCCCCGATACGCTTGTGACGTATACCAGCTTTCCAGGCGGGCCCCTTCAACCACTCGGGCACCACTCCATGGTCGGTTTGCTTGGCGGCTACGGCGGCGCGAACCAGCCGATTTTTCCGCGTTTGCTCTGCAAAGTTAATGCTTTTCGCGCAATTTTCAATACTTTTGCTGATTTTTTTATTAATTTTGTGGTGAAAAGGAGTTTCCGCACAGCGCGTTGTAGCTCCACAACATCTGACAAACTGTCGAAGACACACACTATATGTCTACAATAAAGCATATTGCAATTGCCATGAGCAAAATTATCCTTACTTTTGCCGCTTTTCTGCTGGTTCTGAGTTCGTGCGGCAGCTCCAACAAGTCAAAAACGAAGTACCCGGAAAATTTCGGCACCATAGGTGACGCGGGTCGCGTAGCTCACATCATTAAGACTGCTCCGGCCGACTCTGTGGCGCGGTTTATCATCTATGGCGCTCTGGGCCGCGACAAAGATGTGCGCATCGACACCCTGGCCATCGCCACCAACTACGCATACGAAAACCTCAAAGGCGATGACCTCGACAGTTTCAGCGTAGCCTACGACAGCCTCGTGGAGTCGCTGCCGCTTGCCGACAAGATGAAAATCTACGTTCTCGGCGGTGCCGAAGACCCACAGGGCCTCGGTTACAAATTAGGCCTTGAGTATATGACCTCCATCCGCGGGGGCAACAAGAAGGTCGCTGATGTCGATGCGGAACTACGCGAATTCGAACGCGCTTGCGGCACCGACACCGCCACCTACCGCCGGTTCATGATCGGCTTCAAGACCGTGCTCCGGGTGGACCATGGCAAAGACGTGCCCGAAGAAATTTATAACAAGTACGGCAAGTAAGCAAAGTGTCATTACTTTAAACACACCTCACAATTTTAAACACCCTACACACGATATGAAGAAATTTTCAGACTATAGCGGTGAGGTCGAGAAGCTGCTTCGTGAAATCGACCTGCCGCGCGAGGGAGCCCTTTCGGGACTCTACGAACCCATAGTTTACGGACTCAGCGCCGGCGGCAAACGGCTGCGTCCCTCTCTGGCCCTGATGGCCGCCGACGCGTTTGGCGAGGCCGCCGCAAAGGCTGAGTCGGCTGCCGTCGGGCTCGAGATGTTCCACAACTTCACCTTGCTCCACGACGACGTGATGGACAACAGCGACCTGCGCCGCAACCGCCCCACCGTGCACAAGAAATGGGACACAAACACTGCCATACTCTCTGGCGACACCATGCTGACGCTCGCCACCGAGCTTGTGGCCAACGTCGATGACAGCATACTGCGCCCGGTGCTTGACACCTTCAACCGGATGGCACTCCGCGTATATGAGGGCCAGCGCCTCGACATGGACTTCGAGACAGCCTCCAATATCGAACTCAGCGACTATATCCGCATGATCTCCGACAAAACCGGCGCGCTGCTCGGCGCTTCGGTAAAAATCGGCGCCCTGATCGGTGGCGCATCTGCCGACGACGCTGCCCATATGTATGAATATGGCATGATGCTCGGCATAGCCTTCCAGATTCAGGATGACTGGCTCGACGTATTTGGCGATGCCAACACTTTCGGCAAGCCAATCGGTGGCGATATCAACAACAACAAGAAATCATTCCTGCTGCTCAAGGCCCTTGAGAGCGATTCGGCCGACGCACAGGCATTGCGCGAGGCCATGAAACTGCCGGCCGGCGACACCAAGGTCAAGATTGTCACCAAGCTCTATGAGCGCATGGGTATGACCGAAATCTGCCGTCGCGAGATTGCCGGATACACCAAGAATGCCGTGTCGGCACTGAAGGCCACATCGCTGTCGGAAGAGGCCCGCGAACCCTTCCGCCTGCTGCTCGACAAACTGACAGGACGAAAGAAATAATGTAGGCAATGTTGAATGTTGAATGTTGAATGTTGTCTGTTTGCATTACCACTAACAACATTCAAAATTCAACATTCAACATTCAACATTCAACATTCAACATTGGAACCATTGCCAACATTCAACATTCAACATTCAACATTCAACATTGGAACCATTGCCAACATTCAACATTCAACATTCAACATTGGATTATGACTGACACGCATACACATCTGTATATGCCTGATGCTTACGAGGACGGGGGTGTCGGAGCCGTGGCGCGGGCCATCGAGGCCGGCGTGACGCGCATGGTGTTTCCATGCGTCAACCTCGACTCGCTGGCCGATATGCGCCGGCTTCATGAGGTCTACCCCGACAATACCTGTCTGGCACTCGGACTCCACCCTACCGACCTGAGCGACAATTGGCAGTCTGACCTCGATGCCATGGAGGCTATGCTGCCGGGCGATTTCAAGGCTATCGGCGAAGTCGGCATAGACCTTTACCACGACGGCACGCGACGCGAGGAACAGAAGCAGGCGTTTGCGCGCCAACTCGGCTGGGCGCAGCGCCATGACCTGCCGGTTATAATTCACTGCCGCGAGGGTCTCGACGACACGCTCGAAGTGCTCCGGTCCGTTCAGGGTGAGCTGCCTCGGCTGATTTTCCACAGCTTCACGGGGACTGCCGACGACGTGCGCCGCATCCGTGAGGTCTGCGACCCTTGGTTCGGCATCAACGGCGTGGTGACGTTCAAGAATGCTCCCGCGCTGCGCGAGGCATTGCCCGAAATCGGACTTGAGCGGATACTGCTCGAAACCGACGCGCCCTGGCTCTCGCCGGCGCCCAAACGTGGACAGACCAACGAGAGCGCTCGCATACCCTACATACGCGACTGCATAGCCTCGGTGCTCGGCATCACACCCCAAGAGGTGGAAGCCGCCACCGACTCCTCCGCAAACCAAATATTTTTCAATGTTGAATGTTGAATGTTGAATGTTGTTAATCGGTAACACACATTGACAACATTCAACATTCAACATTCAACATTGTCAACATTGTCAACATTCAACATTATTTTGATTAGTTCGCCCGTTGCAATATTTCTGCTTGTGCTGGTCATCATCTTGGCGGGACCGGTAGTGTTCCGTCGGCTGAAGATTCCCCCTATAGTCGGCATGATCATAGCCGGTATGGCTGTCGGTCCTTACGGCTTCGGGCTTCTCGACCGCGACGCCAGCTTCCAGATTTTCGGCGAGGTCGGTATCCTGTACATCATGTTCCAGGCCGCCGTCGAGATTGACATGTTCCACCTCAAGCAGCAATCGCGGCGCGGCATTGCATTCGGCCTTCTGTCGTTTGCCGTTCCGATGTTGGCCGGCATATTCGGTGCCCGCTTCGCATTCGGCGCCGGCTGGGACACCGCGGTACTGATAGCGTCGATGTACGCCTCGCACACTCTTGTGACCTACCCTGTGGTGAGCCGCTTCGGACTTCAGAACACCCGCGCTGCGGTGATAGCGGTCTGCGGCACAATTGTGGCCGTGATGTTAGCGCTGCTCTGCCTGGCCGGTGTGGTGCAGACACACGTCTCCGGGCATTTCAGCGCAGCCACTGTCTTGCGACTGCTCCTGCTGACAGCTGTCTACTGCGTGATGATCGGCTACAGCTTTCCTTGGATCACACGCTGGTTTTTCCGCCACAACCTCGACGCGGTAGCTCAATATATCTTCATTTTGGCCGAAGTATTCGTGGCCTCGCTCTTGGCGCAGGTTATCGGTCTGGAGGCTATATTGGGTGCCTTCTACGCCGGACTGATTCTTAACCGGCTCATACCGGGTCGCTCGCCGCTGATGAAGAATATCCGCTTCGTCGGCGACTCAATCTTTGTACCCTACTTTCTAATCGGCGTCGGCATGCTGATCAATGTGACTGTGATATTCGAGGGCTGGGGCGTGATATGGGCCGCAGTCAACATGTCGCTCGTCGCTCTGCTCTCCAAATGGATAGCCGCCTACGCATCGCAGAAAATGTTCGGGCTGAGCCGAACCGACCGGATGCTCATGTTCGGTCTGACCAGCGGCAAAGCCGCCGCAACTATCGTTGCCGTGATGGTCGGCTATAAATATGGCATGCTCAGCGAGGACATAATGAACGGCGCCGTTGTGATGATTCTGATATGCTGCATTGTGGCTTCAGTAGTCAGCGAGGATGCCGCCAAGAAGATACGCATCGAACTGACCGACAAAGACCTGGAGCATGAGGACATAGGCACCACCGAATTCGCACGCCAGATCATCTCGGTGTCGAATCCGGTCACCTCCGAAGGACTTGCGCGTATGGCTATATCCATGCGCAACCGACTGAACCGCAATCCGATGACGGTACTGTTCGTGCGCAGTTCCGACGACAAGCGCTCGCGCGCCATAGGCCGCAGCGCCATGCAGTCAGCAATCGACGCCGCCGAGCAGATGGACATTGAGGTGAGGCAGCTCGAACGCTTCGACATCAACGTGGCGGCCGCGCTGCGCAACGTCGCCGTCGAACAGGAGGCTACTGAAATTGTGATCGGTCTGCATCGGCGCGTCAATATCGTCGATACCTTCTACGGCTCACTCATCGAGCAGCTTATCAACACCACAAACCGCATGGTTATAATGTCGCGATGCTTCATACCGGTCGATACGGTCACTCGCATCGCCGTGGTCGTGCCGCGCCAGGCCGAATACGAAACCGGCTTCCACCTCTGGGTATCAAGAATAACCATGCTCGCCTTCAACATTGAGGCACGTCTGTTGTTTATATCATATAGGGAAACCGCCGATTTTATCCGCGCAGCCATCGCCGAAGACAAAATCGAGGTAGACGTAAAGTATGAGACACTTGACTCGTTCGATGACTTCATATTGCTTACGCGCGACATCTCCGAAGATGACATGCTGGTGGTTGTCGGCGCGCGCAAAGGTTCGATCAGCTATGGTTCGGACCTTGAGTCCATGCCCGGCTACCTCGGCAAATACTGCACCCGCAACAACCTGCTTGTCATCTACCCAAGACAGTTCTGAATAATTTAGAATTTAGAATTTAGAATTTAGAATTTAGTTCGGGTCCAATCAAACTAAACACACTAAACACACTAAACACCTTAAACACTCTAAAAACTCTAAAAACTCTAAAAACCCAACCCCGGCCACCCGGCCACCCCATAACCACACTATAAAACCCTAATAATAACATTTTTTACTATGAAAAAGTACTTAGCTGAATTTTTCGGCACTATGTTCTTAGTGCTTCTGGCCTGCGGCAGCGCCGTACTGGCCGGCCCGTCGATCGGCGGTCTTGGAATCGGCCTATGTTTTGGCCTCGTGCTCGTATGCCTCTGCTACTGCATAGGCAATATCTCGGGCTGTCACGTCAACCCTGCCGTGTCGTTCGCCATGCTCTGCAGCGGCAAGATGACAGTGCGTGACTTCTTCGGTTACGTAGTGTTCCAGTGCGCCGGAGCGATTGTCGGTGCCGG
>N._albigula_661_foregut__coassemble_28_pt1 | contig 18726 bp, 14 predicted proteins | sample N__albigula_661_foregut__metabat2_high_PE_002 | metagenome-assembled genome bin N
CCACCGGCAGACCCTTATTGTTGGGTCTGCGTGGGCTTGAGCATATAGCTGCCGCTGAATTGGCCTTCGGTGTTTGAATTAAGTTCGTAGCTACATGTCATCTGAGTCATATCACCGGTAGCGCTTGCAGTGAATGTATTGAACACATAATCCGTATTAGGCTCAAGTTTGTCACTGTTCATGGTCTGGCCGGTAATATTCGTGCCGCTTACTGTCCATCCATTCTTGCTGAACTGCAGGTCAAGATCTTTGAGCACAACCACCTTCTGCGAAGATGTCTGATCAGCTGCTAAAGCTGCCTGATAAATCAGGACATCAGCCTTGTTGCCGATAACGCCGCTCTCGTCAACTTTCATTGCCACACGATAGCGCATCTTCTCATTTACTACGGTTGAGCCGTTGATGTCAAGTTCGGTTTTGCCATCAAATGACTGATCGGGCCAGAATGTGCGCACCAGCCAGCGATTGTCGAGCTTATAATTGGCCACAAAATAGAACGGATAACCCGGATAACCTACACCCTGTCCAGACACATTCGGAACCAAAAGATTTATTTTCAGACCATTGATAGTCTCCGGAATAAAACATGCCTGAGTAAAGTAGACCGACAGATCCTGCACGGACGCTCCGCTTTCAGAGGGATTGGTAGCTCCAAATTTGTATAAAACAGCGCCATGGCCGTCAAGACCTCCTTGATACAGTTCATACTTGATGGGGTTGAGTTTGATATTCAGTTTGCCGCCACCGGGAATGGCCATCGATTCAGCTGTTGTCTCAACGGTGTAATCATGGGCCAATATTTTCAACTGATAATTAGCCATCTGAATGTCATAACCTTCCGCACCGTCGAGACGCGTATAAAGATTATAGGTCGATGCCACATAGTTATAAGTAATCTCAGTGTTGCCGTCTGTATCGCACGACATGAGGGTTCCGGCCATCAACGCCGAAACGGCTCCGATTGTAAGATATTTCTTCATTGAATATTTTGAATATTGTGTGTTACGATTTATAAACGCTGTCGCATCACTATTATTATTTGTTCATAAAAATAGGAATTGTTAATTTTGCACCAAGCAAGAAATACGCATTCAAAATTATTATGCCCGGATTCAAGACACATACATTGGGATGCGGATCGGCCAAGCCGACCGTTCGTCACCAGCCATCGAGTACGGTGGTGGAACACAACGATACATTATATATGGTTGACTGCGGCGAAGGAGCACAGCGTCAATTCCAGATGCAGCGCCTGAAGTTTTCAAAGCTTCGCCACATTTTTCTGACGCATCTTCACGGCGACCATGTGTTAGGCCTACCCGGTCTGCTGTCTACACTCGCGTTGGGAGGCAACGGTGGCAAAATGACAATACACACTTTTGCCGAAGGAGAACAAATTCTCCGGCAGATTCTTGACTTCTTCGCCCACGACCTGAGTTTTGATCTTGAGTTCAACATCATCAAACCGGAAGATGCCGTAATTCTCGAGACAACGTCTCTGACCGTCAGCACAGTCCGATTGCGTCACCGCGTTCCGACTGTCGGCTATATATTCAAGGAAAAGCCTAAAGCCAGACACATCCGGCGCGACATGATAGATTTCCACGGAGTACCTGTCTACAAAATCAACGATATAAAGCAAGGTTCGGACTTTGTTAAGCCGGACGGCACCGTAGTGCCGAACCGGGTGCTGACTACTGATGCCGACCGTTCGCTGAGCTACGCGCATATCAGCGACACAGTCTATATGCCGGAACTTGCCGCAAAGATTGGCCCGGTAGACTTGCTATTTCATGAGACAACATATCTGTCTGCCAACTCGGCAGAGGCCAAGGAGCGGTTTCACTCGACTGCTGCGCAGGCGGCGATGGTGGCACGCGATGCCGGAGCCTGCGCGCTACTTACCGGACACTACTCGTCGCGCTACAAAAATGAGAAAGACTTCCTGACCGAAGCCAAGGAAGTCTTTCCTAATGTCATTCTCAACAACGAGGGACTTACTGTCGACATACACAATGTTGAATGTTGAATGTTGAATGTTGAATGTTGTTTGTCGTAATTTATCGCGTACAACATTCAGCATTCAACATTTTCAACATTATTTCATGGGGACGGAATTTATGAGTTGGCCTGCCGAGTGGGCTGTGACGGTTGGTGCGTACTGCGACTGGGCATTGGCGACACCAAGCGAATAGCTTCCGGCTCGGTCGATGGTGCACTCATAGCTGATCACATGCGTTCCCTTCGACAGGTACGGAATAAACAGGTTTGTCTGTGCATCGCGCACTTCGCAGTAATACCATACACCGTCGGACGACGTATAGCCTGACAGCTGGACTACCGGTTCAAGACAAGCAGCCCTCGGGTCGGTCACGGCTACATAGTCAAGTTCGCGGTCGGTGGTAATTGTCAGCGTGACGCGCACCTTGTCGCCTACTGAATAGCCGCCGGCATTTGCAGTAGTACCCGTGGAGTCATTCTTAACCACATAAACATTTTTGGTTATCGAAATCTGTGGAGTCTTCACCTGCTTGACGTCAAGAATCGGTGCGACATATTGCGCCACTACCCCGCCCCAGGCCGGGCCATTGCCGCTTCTTGCCACTTTCAGTTTGGCACCGGAAGCCTGTTTGGGGTCAAGATTAATTGTCAGCGAACCGGTTACCGGATCTGAAGTGAAGTCGAGAGGCGTGCCTCCGAGTGTGATTTGCGGAGTACGGTTTTCGACTGTCGGTATTGGTTTCAGGCCGGAAGTCAGAACAGCGTGTACGGCGGCCGCAGTGCATCGTTCGTCACCCCAGTTCTGAGTCTGCTTAGAGATTACGAGCCACTGACGCAATTGTTCAACTTCAGGAGCCTGCGGTTCAATCAGGTTGAAAGCTTCGAGCACGCGCGCTGTAGTGAGTAGCGGACTCGAACCCCATCCCGACGAATTAAGATTGTCGAACCACATGCCATTATCGGCGCTAACCGAGGCGAATTGTCTGAGAGATTCAAGCAGCGTACGCGCCAGTTTCTTGTCGCCGCGGCGCTCCAGCAAGATGGCAGCGGTGGCTTTGTCGCCAATGCCAAACTTTCGCCAATCTTTGACAATAGCCTTCATGGCAGCAGCGTCGAGCGGTGAGAACTGCGAAGTGGATCCGATGCCGCTGAATGCGCTTTTGTCGGTCATATAATTCAAGAGGTCAACGACAGGCAGGCTCTTACGCTTCGATTTATTCCAATCGTCGGCATACTGATTGTCGAGATACTTGAAGGCCCTCTTGGCGACCTTGTGACCCTCCTTGGGCAGACAGTCCATATTGGCCAGGGCAGCCAGCACATGAACCACACGCGCGGTGATATAAGGAGAAGTCTTCATGTCGGGACACCAGCTCCAGCCTCCGTCAGACTGCTGTGCATCGGAGACAGCTTTCATCATATCGGCCACAGCAGTCGCAGACTTATCTTTATCGGCAAACTCCAAAAGGTTCTGCATCCGCAACGTTTCGGCCGATGCGCTGTTAACCCACGGCGTGTTGTTCAGAAGCACCGTCTTTAGTTCAGGATTGCGATTCAACGGTGACACAAGTGCGGAGTCGGCCGCAAGTTTCTTGATGCCGTCGAGCAGAGAAGGATACTTATTGAATATAGACGCGGAAACCGCATTGCCATAGAGCGCGTATGCTTTAGAAAGTACATTCACAGACTTCGGTGTAAGCATGTCCGGAAGTGCTGTGACACATTCCCAAGCCGGATTGTCGCAATAGGTCAGCGTGACTTTGGCGTTTTTGTCAAATTTCGGGAGTTTAATCTCGAAATCGGTCTTTCCACTACCGATATAAAAAGGTGTGGATTCAACCACTGGAGTAGAAGATGGCAGAACCGGAATTATGGTCTGTTCACCATCGCGGCTCTCCCCTATTGAGCCATATACCCTGACGAGGATTGTTGTAATATCGGCAGGAATATTTAATTCCGCGCTGACGGTACGCGAAGCGGAAGCGGCTGTCAGTTGATCATCAAATACCTTACGCAGCAATACTTTGCCATCGACCGGATTGAGAAGCTCGATTACAGAGCCTACCTGTGCTGCCTCGGCTGAATTATTGTAAACCGTGACTGCAAACGACGCCATATCGCCGGAGCGCACAAACCTCGGGGCATTCATCTGAGCCATCACCTTTTTGGCCGCCACAGCATCGAGGCACAGAGTAGCACCCTTCATGTCGGGAGTATAACCCATAATCTGAAACTGCCAGGTGCCGACAAAGTCGGGAGCGGTGAAATCAACAGTGGCGACTCCGGTTGCATCGGTGACAAGATTGGGGAAGAAGAATGCTTCTGCCATATCTACGCTACGCAGTGTTATCGATTCGGTATCTGCATCCGATCCGTTAACCGCTGGCATTGAAGTCGGTGCCATGAAACCGTCAGACTCTACTTCTGCAACTTCTTCCTCGACAGCAGCCTCTTTTTTCATGACCGCCATGTCTTTCACCTCATTGACTACTTCGTCTGCCATCACCGTGCCTGCGGCAGCCATTGAAGCATAGCGACGGGTGCCGCGGAGACGAACTCCGTGCTGGAACAACGACTGGCCATAGGTGTTAAGCAACGGCTCTGTGAAATATTTCACAGTCCTGACCTTCGTACGCACAGGCAGCGAGACATTGTTCGACACATCATATAGGTTGGTGAAGTTGTATCGTCCGGCATTGGACCAGTAACGGTTGGCCGACGGGTCGAATTGCCAGCTGAACGGTGAAATGGCGTTAAGTGCCTTGTTGGTCATAACGGCCGCAACAGCAATGTCGGGGCACGGTTTTCCATCAAGACTGAACTTGAACTTCCAGGACTCACGTGTACCCGGAGCTATGCGGTCGCGGAAAGTCTGCGCATCCACTTTGAGCTTTGTGGTCTGCACATGAGGAACGATTGTAACCGTATAATCTTTTCTATCGAGATTACGCTCGCCGATGAAATGCACAAACATCCGCATGTTATCAGCCGGAACATCAACGGGAACCTCTATGATACCATTGTTGACTTTAAGCCACCTACCGGCGACAACGCCTTCGGTATTTGAAATAAGTGCGAACAGATAGCTGTCGGGATAGCTTGAGCCGACCTTGATTTTGACAGACTTGGCACCGGCCGGTGCGTTTATCTGCTGCACAGGCACCCACAGGGGTGTCACAACCGGGGGTATCTTGTCATCCGAACGCCAGATGGCCACAGAATCGGTGGTGATGCGCGAATTTGCATCCGACTTAAAATCCGGATTCAGCGAAAAGTCAAATGCGTAGCGTCCCGACGCCAATTTAGCTAAATCAAGTTTCAGCACCGGAGAATCAAATGCACCCGAAAGAATCGTTTTATTACCGGCCTTGGCTCTGTAATAAACCTTCTTCACGACAGGTCTGCCGGCTATGTCGTTTACCACAACTTGAAACGATGCATCAGCCTTATCAGCATTTATAAGCTCCGGCATTCGGGCATCGATATACATATCACTGCCTATGGAGAAAGTCAACGGCTCAGATGTCTGCGTCTCTCCTGCTGCGCTCGTTATGGACGCTGTCAGGCGGAAAGCCCCGTCTGCGTATGGGGTGTCTTTCAGATTATCTGTATCGAGCAGAATCGAGAAACGGCCATCGGCATCTGTTTCGGTCTGCCCTCCGTAAGAACCTGACGACGCGGCGGCGCGCCACCACTGAGGAACATATTTGACAGTGTATTCTACTTTGGCGTCAGCTACGGGCATGCCTGCGTATGTGAGCGCACGACCTGTAAATATCAACCGTCCTTCTGAATTGCCAGCATCTTTGTCGCTATCGAATGCCACGAAGAAAGTCGGCGACTTGTAGTCTGCAACCTGAACCGATGTGTCGCCGAGCCAATTCTTGCCATCGACTATGCGCACCTGCCAATTGCCAAGCAGTCCTGAATTGGGAATGTTAAATTCAGAAACTGCACGTCCGAACTTATCGGTGACAATATTGAGGGTATCAACACCTTTATAGTTTGCATCGACAAGAATTGCCTTGAACTCACGGTCAGGCACAACGCGCAGGTCATTTTGCTCAGCAGAATAAACCACAGCATCGAATTTCAGCGTATCTCCGGGGTGATAGATCGAAAGATTTGTCAGCAAGTTGGCGTGTATGACCATATTATCCCTGCGGTCATTGACATAGGTGCCGTAGGCCATGCCATCCACAAAGTTTCCGTTGCTCTCGGCACTATAATAATACTGGGCATTGTCCAACTCAATCCGGCCGTCGGCATCTGTCATCTTTATGACAGGTGTCCCCTTCTTGCCGTTCTTATATGGATACAGGGTAACCTTCGTTCCTTTGACAGGGGCCTGGTTGATTGACGACATTACATATAGATTTCTTTTTGTTGAAGAGGTTGATGAAGTGCATAACACCGACAGATTACCCACAAGGACTTTTGAAACCTGAGACTTGGAATTTTTCTGAAAAATTCCGGTTGAGTATGGAGTTGACGACGCAACGAAAGTGTAAATTCCGGGTGCAAGTCCGGGCATCGAGACAACGGTATCGAATGCCGCGGGAGTCACTGAATCTATTTTGACATTGATATGCGATACCGGTTTGAGGGCCGACAACTGCGCATATGTCACTCTCTTTTCGGTATCCTTGCCTCCAAGCTTGTATGCAAGTATATAGAAATTATAGAGGTTTGCTCCGCTCACTTTTATTTTTGACTCGCGGTGAGGAAGCATCCGGTTGTTGAAATCGAGATTGACAGATTGCGACGAGAGATTGTTGATTGCAGACTCCACGAGACCAATCTGAGGCGCTGTGGGGAATTTTTTGATATATTGCGTGAGAATATCATATTTTTCACTGCGTCTCTTGATGTTCGCCACGTAATCGGCCACAAACGACGCGCCGTAGGGACTATCCTTAAACTGTTCGTAATACTGCCGCACAAGCGCCTCGCGCTTGGCATATGACGCTTGGCGCACTTTGAGGCCGCAGAAGAACATTTCGGCTGTAAGATTTGAGTCTGACGCATGGCGAGAAATCGCCGCATCGATGGCGTTGTCAATAATTTCCGAGCTACCCTGTCGTTTTTCTCCGTCCGATTTTAGCATGGTTCCGAACGGAATAACATCCTGGTTGTTGTTGTCGAAACTACTGAGAAGCTCAACTGTCTGCAGCGATATGAAGTCAGCCACAGAGAACCCTGCGGCCTGGGCATCGGAAGCATCGACGAGCAGCGGTTTGATGGCTGAAATGGGCATATCGGCCAAAGCCTGCGCGGATGAATTGGCTTCGTTAACGAGGCCAAGCACCCGGTCGGCAAACATCGGGCGGTTCCACTCCATCACATTTTCGGGTACCGGCAGCGAGGGAATCTGGCGCCGGTCGTAGACATAGCGGTCGGCATTGTAGATTTCCTTGTAGAGTCGTGCTTCGCACAGGTAAGCGAGGTTGCTGTATGGCATCGGGCAAAGTCTTGCCACAGAGTCGAGGACGGCGATAGCATTCGGGTAGGAATCATTGCTGACCAACGTCGAAGCCACGCTAATCTGTATTGCAGCCTGCAGTGCTTCCTGTCCGTCGCGACGGCTCATTGCCTTGCGAAACACCTCGCGGGCATTCTTCTCAACAGTCTGTGGAAAGGCGAAATCGGGCGCGGTGAATGTGTTCGCGCCGAAAGACACAGCAACGGTCAAAACAAACAAGGAGGTCATAAACCTCCTTGCTGATATTTTCGAAGTATTAAACATATGCAATAATCGTCATTTATGTTTTCTTTTTTTGTGGCGCATCTCATGCATTTTCTGACGAAAATTCTCCTCTGCGGCTTTCATCTTGAAGACCTGCTTGGGACTGAGAAATTCTGCGAACTTTTCATCATATCTCTTCTCGATGGCGGCATCTTTCTCCTTGGCAGCTGTTATCGCCTTGGTCACAGCTTCGTAATCAGCCTCAGATGCATTGCCGTCGGCAGTGAGTTTACGCTCGAGAGCTTTCGTCTCTTTAAATAACTTAACCTTTTCTGCGGTCATTTGTTTGTATAGATCGAAAAAATTTTTCTGCTGATCCTCCTTCAGGTCAATTTCTTGGGCAATGTATTTCAGTTTGAATTCCATCACCTCGCGGCGCATCTCCTTATGGCTTTTTTCTTTCTGGGCGAATGCACTGCCAACTGAGACGAGGGTCAAAATAAGAAAGAATAATAACCTATTCATTATCTGTCACTTTTATATTTTCATACTTAGGTTCGAGCCGGTAGTCAAAGTCTTCGGCAAATTCTTCCATATTATCGTAGTTTTCGCTAACCTCATCGATAAGTTCCATATCGGAGACATCGGAGGGGAGCATAAACAGGTCGTTCATCTCAGGCTCACCCATGTATGCTGCGATATTTTCGGGAGGATTGTCAATACTGAGAGAACCCATGCCTGAGGCATTATGAAAGACTTTCATCATACACCAGATTCCGGCAAACATGGCTGCGAGATAAACATATGGCTTAACTTTCTGCCACAGAGACATATCCGCACGTTTAGGAGCTTCCGGATAGTCCGGCAGCTTCGACATAATTTCTATTCTGACAGTCTCGAAATAACCGTCAGGAACGCGCCATGGACCTTTTTGCCCGTAACGTTCTATTATCTTGTCTTCTTCCTTCATCGGTCATTCATTTTATACCGATATGACAAACATCCGCAGGCAAGGTTTAACTGCAAATAAAAATTTTTAACATACTAATAACCGCAAAAGCGGCCGGTCTCCCGACCAGCCGCTTTAAAGTGTTTTCCATAATACTTTTCGAACTAACCTAACATCATGAAACGATTTCTTATACTTCTAAAACAACGGGTACTGAAAAAAGTTTTCCGACCCCAATATTTTTATGCCAATTTCACAAATTTATAAAATTTTAGCATTTTACCATTCGTAACTGACGTTTATGCCGAAGCCGTTGAGGGAGGCGTTGCGCTGCCAATTACTCCAATATTCGGAAGTCATCAGACGGTAGTGAACACCAATATCCATGGCCTGGCGCGGCCGAGTCTTGCAGGTCGGAATCCTGAAACCGACAGATGGCTGGAAATAGAAGTAGTTCTGGTTGGTCAGATAACCATCGCGAATCTTGACATAATTGTTTGAGCAGAGGAATTCCGCACCGACCTTCAAATCTATATAAAAACCGATATCGGTCTGATTGCCCATAATGAAACGCAAATCGGTAAACACAGGTATCAACACCGCAAAATTGGTTTTCTCATGCGCGTACCAGTTGGGATTGTTGTCAACCCAATCATTTCCCCACCCACTGTTGATTTTAGACCAGAGCAAATCGACGCCAATGCCGGCTCCGATGTAAAACCAATTGGTGAGTTGATAACCCTGAGAGGTGGAGAGAGTCAGAAAGTTTGCGCGATAGTTTCCTACGCCCCACGTATAGTCCGCCTCAACATAACCTTTATATCCGGAGCCACGCTGAATCGCTGGCAACATAACACTTGTCAAGCCATTTACCACGTCACCAATCTGTGCGGATGCGGGCAAAATACCGACTACCCCCATCATAACGGCAATAAGTATCTTTTTCCATTTCATAAGCAGCAGAATTTTGACATTTTGACATTTTCTCACTTTTATAACATTCCGACGCGTGATGAGTACTACCCGATTTTGTTAAATTAAGTTATAGAATTAACACAAGGATGGCCAATCGGGAATTTTTTATTAATTTTGAAACCGTGCAAACACGAAAGACTACAAGTTTTGTAGCGCGTATCTAAGCGAGAAGTGCAAACAGATGGCCAATAACCCTAACATCGACGAAAAAAGACTCGTAGCAGAACTGCAGAATCCATCGACCGCCAACAAGGCGTTCGATGAACTGATGCGTGCCTATGGCGAACAGATTTATTGGCAGATACGCAAAATGGTAATGAACCACGATGACGCCAACGACCTGTTGCAAAATTGCTTTATAAAGGCTTGGAAGAACATTCACAATTTCCGTGGAGACGCCAAAATGTCTACATGGCTCTATAAGATAGCTGTCAACGAATCTATAAACTTTCTCAACAAAGAGCGCCAGCGCCGTGGAATCACCGAAGACGTAGATGACTCGTTTCTGTTCCAGAACATCGAAAGCGACGAATTTATCGACGGAGACGCCGTGCAGATGGAACTCCAGAAAGCAATTCTGTCGCTGCCCGAGAAACAACGTCTTGTCTTCAACATGCGCTACTACGACGAAATGAAATATGAAGAGATGTCAGAAATACTCGGCACATCTGTTGGCGCATTGAAAGCAAGTTATCACCATGCCGTGAAGAAAATCACAGCCGCGTTTACAAAATAATGTTCAATGTTGAATGTTGAATGTTGAATGTTGTTCGAATTTGATAATACAGATATATAGAATGCAGTTCGGGTGGGTATCATTGCTATTGATACCCACCCGAACAACATTCAACATTCAACATTGAATATTATATCGAGTTATTCTCCGCGGTTTTCTTTGTTGAAGATGTGACGCAAACGTGAGAATATGCGTTGAGCTGTAGTCTTAGACGGTACGATATTGGGCTGGTCTTTCAAGCTTTCGATGGCCGACTTTTCGGTGTCGCTGAGCGATTCAGGCACGTAGACCATCACATTGACGAGCAAGTCGCCGTTAGAGCCTCCGTTCATCTGAGGCAGACCTTTGCCACGAAGTCGAAGCACCTTGCCGGGCTGCGTTCCGGCAGCAATCTTGAGTCGTGCTCGTCCTTCCACAGTCGGAACCTCCGCACTACCGCCGAGCGCAGCAGTCGGGAAGTCGAGCATAAGGTTGTAGATAAGGTCCTTGCCGTCGCGGATAAGTTCAGCATCTTTCTCTTCCTGAATCTTTATCAGCAAGTCGCCATTCACACCACCGTTGCGAGGAGCGTTGCCTTGACCGCGGAGCGTAAGCACCATGCCATCTTCCACGCCGGCAGGGATATGGAAGCTGACAATTTCCTCCTTCTTCTGCACACCGGTACCGTCGCAATACTGACACTTTTCGGTTATAATCTTTCCTTCTCCGTTGCATTCCGGACAAACCGACTGCGATTGCATAGCACCCATGAAGGTTTGCTGAACAGTGGTGACATATCCGGTGCCGTGACAACGGGGACAAGTATGGAATGCGGTACCATCTTTGGCGCCTGTGCCATTACAATGGTCGCAAGCCACCAATTTGGGAATTTTCAGTTTTTTGTCGACACCGTTCATTATGTCCTTGAGCGAGACTTTTACGGTGATTCGCAGGTCCGTACCCTTGTTGACATGTTTACGGGCACGACCTCCGGCTGCGCCGCCAAAGCCACCGAAACCTTCGTCGCCGCCGAAACGACCGCCGAAGATGTCGCCGAAATGGGCGAAAATATCTTCCATCGACATTCCGCCGCCGAACCCATACGAGCCGCCACCGAAGCCGCCGCCACCGAAACCCTGTGGACCCATAGAATGGCCGAACTGGTCATACTTGGCGCGCTTGTCAGCATCACTTAGCACATCGTAGGCTTCAGCAGCCTCCTTGAACTTCTCCTCAGCTTCTTTGTCGCCGGGATTTTTGTCAGGGTGGTACTGAATGGCTTTCTTGCGGTATGCCTTCTTTATTTCATCGGCCGTGGCGTTTTTTGACACGCCAAGAACCTCGTAGTAATCTCTTTTCTCAGCCATAATTTTACATTACTTGCCTACAACCACTTTTGCGTGGCGCAGCACTTTATCGTTTATAGTGTAGCCTTTCTCCACAGTGTCGAGTATTTTGCCCTTCATCGATTCGTCGGGCACAGGCACCGCAGAAATAGCCTCGTGCAAATCCGGGTCGAAATCCTTGGACTCAGGGTCCATCTCCTTCACGCCGTTCTGCTCCATATATTTCTTGAGTTTTTTATAGATAAGCTCCATTCCCTCGCGGATTGAAACTGCGTCATCGATGCCTTCCGAAGCCTTGAGTGCGCGCTCGAAGTCGTCGACAATAGGCAGCAGACCCTTGAATGCGGACTCGGCAGCATTTTTGATTAGCTCCGCTTTCTCGCGCAGAGTGCGCTTGCGGAAATTGTCGAATTCAGCCATCAGGAACATATATTCCTTTTTCTCCTTATCGAGTTGGCCTTCAAGTTCCTCATTTTTCTTGGCGAGCTTCTGCTCCTCAGTAAGTTCCTCGGCTGCCTCGTCTGCTACGGCCTCTTCTGCCACAGCATCCTGTGCCGGTGTTGCGTTGACATCATCAACTACCACCGCATCAGGTCCTTCTTCATTATAGTGCGTTTGCTTCTCTGTTTTCTTATCTTTATTCATCGCTATAAATTTTTAGGGTGCGACCAAAATAATGTTGCAAATTGTATGCCAAAAAATGTTAAAAGGACAGACACATGCAGCAAAATCTTCGATTTCTACCCGTTACTATAGCTTTAACAAATAAGAGGCAACGATAGTTGGAATTCTCTTTATATGATTTTGGGTCTCTTGAGCAGAATGACGGTCATTATATATTCCATAGATACAGCTGCCGCTTCCGGTCAGCGAGGCATATATGGCACCTCCGGTGTAAAGTTCTGATTTGATCTGACCGAATTCGGGATGCCTCGGAAAAATCGAGTCTTCGAAATCATTATGTACGTACTCCTTCCACCGATCGACCGGCACATCGAACAGGTTTCTCAGATTAAAATCAGGCAGCTTCGGAGTTACGCCGGCGAATGCCTCACGAGTCGAAATACAGGCATCAGGTTTGACAAGAAGCAGCCACATGCCGTCAAGCGGATTTTCACCGACAAGCAGTTCCAACCCCTCTCCCACTCCTTCGGCGAAAGCCGGACGGTTCAGAATGAAGAACGGGCAGTCAGCGCCAAGCTGCAGGGCAAGTTCGGAGAGCTCATTGTCATCAGCGTGAACGTCACAAATCTCGTTAAGCATTCGGAGCGTGAACGATGCGTCGGCGCTGCCACCTCCAATTCCGGCGCCGTCGGGAATATGCTTGTCAAGTCTTATCCCGACACCTGTAGCCGGATGATAGGTGTCATAAAAAAGTCGGGCGGCACGAAGAACCAGATTCTTTTCGGGCACGCAGTCGACAGGGCGTCCTGTCTGAGTAAAATCAATACGGCCATCGAAAGCTCCTGTCTTGACAACCTCGAGGATGTCGCAGAATTGCTCCGGATTTTCGGGAGTGCCGGCTTTGAGGCCTATGGGATAAAAGACCGTCTGCAGGTCGTGGTAGCCGTCGGTGCGGCGAGCCACAATCTGCAGACCAAGATTTATCTTTGCGTTTACTATGTTCAGCATAAATGTCGTGTAATCATTCTGTGAGTTCGAAACCGAATTCCTGACCTTTTCTGATCATTGGTATACCCTCCTTCATCCACTTGGGCATCGGATCATCCTTAAGGTAATGGTCAAAGAACTGCTGGAGACGTTTGGTTATATCCTTACGGTTTTTGCGGGCGCGGATATTGTGCGCTTCACCGTTGTACTGGAGCATCCAAACGGGCTTGTTGAGTCGGCGGAGCGCCATGAACATCTCGATTCCCTGATACCAGGGCACTGCGCCGTCGGCATCGTTGTGCATGATCAGAAGCGGCGTGTTGACACGGTTTGCGAAGAACACGGGCGAATTTGCAATATACTGGTTGGTCTTGTCCCACAACGTACCGCCGATACGGCTCTGTCCCTGCTCATATTGACCTTGACGCGAATCGCCTGACTCCCAGCGGATACCGCCATAGGCCGAAGTCATGTTGGCCACGGGCGCACCTGAACCCGCGCATGCGAACATATTGGTGCGCGTCACGAGGAATGCAGTCTGGTAGCCACCCCAGCTCTGGCCGTCGATACCGATCTTATCTTTGTCAATCCATGGATAACGGCGGCACATCTCCTCGGCTCCGGAGCAGACATAGTTGTATGCATCCTCGCCGGGACGTCCGTCACTGTAATGTATGTCGGGAACAAACACCACGTATCCACGACTCACGTAGAACGGATAGTTAACCCAGCTCCATGAGGGCTCCATGGTGTAATGGCGGTAGAGGTCTTCACTGCCTGTTTCATAGAACACACAGAGCATCGGATACTTCTTGTCGGGATCTATGTCGTCCGGCACATAAAGCACGCCCTCGGACTCTTTGCCGTCATAAGCGCGCCATTTGACAAGCCGGGCTGTGCCCCAACGGTAATCCTTCATTTGAGGATTGGCATCGGTGAGCTGCGAGGCCTTGGCGAAATTATTGCCTTTGCATATCCAGATGTCGGGAGACGTCGAGAAGTTGGCGCGCTGCCAAGTGTAAACATCGGCATTGCGAGCCTTGCGGATCTGCGTGTAGGCGTATGTATTCAGTTCGGTGACCGACGGAGCCTGCGCTTTGCCGTATTTCATGGTGCCGAGACCGTTGTACTTGTTTGCATAGTCGAAAACATCGAGCAGCATCAGGTCTCCGGCGCTCAGGAAGCGGCACTCCTGCGGGTCGGTGTTGAGATAGCGCAGTTTCAAATTGTTCTTACGACCGTAGCCGGCGGTTAAATTCACAGGGGTTCTGACGCCACGCGGGTCAAGGCTCCAGATGTCATACTTGTCATAGACAAGCACAGCATCGTCGCCGGCACTCCATGCTGCCACACCGTAGTTGTCGGCAGGTGACGGATGGTCATCATCGATATTCCAAAGTGGTTCGGGCACGTTGGCGCTGATGCATACCGTCTTGCCGGTGGCTATCTCGTAGGTATAGTAGTTACGGTCGCGGAACCATATGATAAATTTATCGGAAGGTGACAACTTCGCACCTAAGCCGCGCAGAAACTCGCCTGCCTCTTTCTTCTCGCCGGTATTGACGTTAACCACCGACATATTGATCGGAGCAAAATAGTCCCACTGATGGGAGACAATGTTTTCAGTAGGATCCTCGACCAACGCCCAGTCGCCGTCCCAACGGTCGGGAGCGGAAACTTCTGCAAGGGGCACATCCGTGATAAGTGTCTGCTTGAGCGAAGCGATGTCAATGACCACAGGATAATTATTCTTCTTGATTTCATCGAGAAGATGTTTTTCGGCCGGAGGGTTCAACGCCCGGTTCCACACCCAGATATCGAGTTTGCCCTGCTCGAAGTCGACAATTGTAGTGTCATCTGGAGCAATGATGGGAGCCACTCCGGCTATAAGGCGATGTCCGTTGTGCGAGAATCTCAGTTTAGTAAACTCATTGGGTACAAGCGAGCCCTGTTTGCCGCCGTCGAAACTGAGTGTAATCTCGCACGGGGTTGAGAGACTGTTATCGAGGTCACTGAGGTAAACGTTGGCTCGTTTTGTGCCGGTTTCGTTAGTGTCGTTCGACGCAATGTAGGCCAGACGGTCACCCACTTCATTAAACACCGGCGCACCGTAAAACTTGCGGTCGCGGTCTATAATGGTGTACGACGTATCGGGCAGCATGAACACTCCGACGCCATCGGTCGCAACGGAATCTTTCGCGGGCTTCTTCACTGTAAGAGCCAAGCGCTTGCCATCGTTTGAGAATATGAAGTCCTTGACCCAACGGCAGACCTTGCGGACTCCCGTCGAGGGATTCATAATCACAAGCGGACGACCCGCTTTCTTATCTTTCAGCTGCTTCGGCTTTATGAGCGTAGTGTCGCACGACTTAAAAGCCACCCAGTCGCCGCCATCCTTGGCAATGGCGTAAGAGAGCACATTCGGAGTCTTGATGACTTCGAGGGTCTTCAGATTTATAACCGCAAACGAATCCTTGGGCAGTTCGTCATCTTTCTTCTTGGCAATTTTTGCAGCTCTCGTATCGGCAAATTTAGCCTTTACAAGTGCATATCCGAATCGGGCATCAGCCGATATGCGTGCATCATAACCACGCGGAATCTGAACACGCTTGCGTGTCCGTGTATTGTAAAACGTCAGCACGCCGTCGCCCTCTTGCGGATTGACAGCGAAGACTGTCCATTCGCCATTACGGCTCACTGCAATATTTCTGACAGATTTCCAATTGTCAAAGTCGTCATGCCCGAGAGCTTTTTTCTGGGCAGAGACCGGAAGCAGCATGCCCAGAAGCAATGCTGCAGCCGTAAGGATTCGTTTCATATATTCAGATTTTATGTAGGTCGTGGCCCATACGGTTCTTTTTGGTGGCCATATAGCGTGAATTGTACTCATTAGGTTCGACTTCGAGAGGAACGATATCGGAAATCTGCACGCCATAACCTTCGAGGCCGATACGCTTTACCGGATTGTTAGTCATGAGCCGCATATTTTTGATACCGAGCGAATGCAGGATATTAGCACCCACGCCGTAGTCACGCTCGTCGGCTTTGTGGCCGAGGTGCAGATTGGCATCTACCGTGTCGAGGCCGTTTTCCTGCAGCTTGTATGCCTTGATTTTGTCCATAAGTCCGATTCCGCGGCCTTCCTGATTGAGATAAATGATGGCTCCGCGTCCCTCCTTGTCAATCATTTCCATTGCGAGGTGGAGCTGCTCGCCACACTCGCAGCGTTGCGAACCGAAAATATCACCTGTGGCACATGACGAATGAACGCGCACCAGCACAGGCTCGTCAGTTGTCACATCACCTTTGATCAGGGCTATGTGCTCGAGTCCATTGTCTTTCTGACGGAAGGGTATGAGTCTGAAATGGCCGTGTGCGGTTGGCATATCGACTTCCTCTCCCCTCTCCACGAGCGAATCGTTCTGCAGTCTGTATGCGATAAGATCGCGAATGCTTATAAGTTTCAGACCCCATTCGTCGGCTCTTTGGCGTAGTTCGGGAAGCCGTGCCATAGAGCCGTCATCGCTCATTATCTCCATCAGAGCGGCTGCGGGTTCAAGACCGGCAAGTCGTGCCAGATCGACAGCTGCCTCTGTGTGGCCTGCACGCTGCAACACACCGCGGTCCTGGGCATACAGAGGATTGATGTGACCCGGACGGCCGAATGTCTCCGGAACGGATGCCGGATCGGCGAGTGCACGGATTGTGGCCGCACGGTCCTGGATGGAAACGCCGGTGCTGCAGCCCTCGAGCTTATCGACAGTTACGGTGAACGGAGTGCCGAGCACTGAGGTATTGTCGTCGACCTGCGGCTCAAGACCAAGCTCACGGCAACGACCGAGAGTGATCGGGGCGCAGAGAACTCCGCGCGCGTTTTTCAACATGAAGTTGACATCTTCGGGTGTTATCTTTTCGGCGGCGATTATCAGATCGCCTTCATTCTCGCGGTCCTCGTCATCTACTACAACTACGAACTTACCGTTACGGAAGTCTTCGAGAGCCGACTCTATGCTGTCTAACTTTATCATTTCGCTTTCGGTTATTATGTGATACCAGTGATGACACTGATAAGTTAACAATTGATTTATTAAACTTTGAACATCGAAAAATTGACCGACCCGTAAACCAGATGTCTGAAGAATCCGGGCAACTGACTGAAGTCATGATTTTTGCCATGTTCCACTATCACAAGGCTACCCGGGGCAACCATATTGGAGTTCAAAATCAACTGAGGGATTTCTGCAAACCGCGGATGGTCATATGGAGGGTCAGCAAACACGACATCATAACTTTCGGTGGCACGCTCAATAAAGCGGAACACATCGCCGCGCACAATCTTCAAGGCGGAGTCGTTGAGCTTCTCCTTGACAGAGCGAATGAACGCCGACTGAACCGCAGCCTGTTCTACGGCTGTCACCGAAGATGCGCCCCGCGACACAAACTCCCAGCTGATTGCACCGGTTCCTGCAAACAGGTCACAAACTGTTCTCTCCTCTATCTCATCCAGATTCTCCAGAATATTGAAGAGGTTCTCACGCGCGAAGTCGGTGGTGGGCCTCGCTGTTATGTTTTTGGGCACGTCGAACCGACGACGGCCATATATTCCTCTGATAATCCTCATTTTCTTAGCAATAAACAGGCTGCCAGGGGCATATCCGCCTTTGAACCAATAGAAGGTACCATAGTGAGCATGACATACGAAAGCGTCTTGCGAAGCTCCTGCATCAACGATGTCTTAATCTCCTTCAGGCCTGAGAGCGACACTTGCACCTCGGCCGGATCAAGTCCATACACATTCAATATGTTAAACAGATGATACTGGATATCGTTGGGGTCATGCCAGCAATGTGTGGCGGCCATCAGTAAATTCTTTCGGTCGAATGCCAGCATGTCAACCTGCGACTGACGGACGTCGCAATAGATTCTCGGCATATCGGCGCTGCGCTCACGGAATCTCTGCGCCAGCACAGCCAGATGCGAATGCACACGCGCGCCGGGGAACGTTCGCTGCAGAAATGCGTTGAGACCCGGCGCAAGCGAGAAGAGGCATGTTGCCTCGCCGACCTGCTCAGACATTATGTCGTTGTCATCGGCCTGATAGATCTGATTGTAAAGACGATAAGCTTCATCTTCATTATCCTCGACAATTTCGGTAGGAATCCATACCGATTTAGGCGCTTCTATGGTGATATCTGCCGAAAAATCATCGAGCACTTGCGGATGGTCATACACGCAGTTCTCTATGTTATGAAGCAATTGCTCATCGGCAACCTTCCACTCCTGTCGGAACATAGTCTCGACCTCGCGCATCGGATCATCGTTTTTGAGCCATGCTCCCATGCCTGTCTGCGAGATGGCGCATATCATCCGCCAGTCTGATATATCGCCTATTCTTATCGCCTGATATGTGTTGGACTCGTTCATATCACAAAATTAACGATTT